>Ga0209337_1000817_pt1 | contig 24837 bp, 7 predicted proteins | sample LinPmetageLP53_FD_184044 | JGI IMG/M metagenome (GOLD analysis project Ga0209337, IMG submission 184044) | Marine viral communities from the Pacific Ocean - LP-53 (SPAdes) (version 2) | ecosystem: Environmental > Aquatic > Marine > Oceanic | place: Pacific Ocean | collected 2010-02-08 | reverse complement strand
AATGGGTAAAATTTTAGCTACTAACCAGCAAGGTGATGTTACTAAAGGACATTCTTTGAAATTTAAACAAATAACTCAACCAGGTATAAGTACTGGAACACCTTCTAGATTTATGTTAGAGTTAGGGCCAGGAGAAGTTTATACTCTTACCGAGAACTATGGAATGGAAAGAGAGTTTGGAGGAGGGTTCACTTACTCTGTGTTAAACACTATGACTAGTCAGAATCCTTTAATTATTTCACAAGAAGCTTCAGCTAAGAATGTGCAGAGAAAGATAGCAAGTGGAGAGTACCAGCTTACAGGAGATGGGTCTATACGGTCTAAAGATTATTTAACTGAGATAGCTCCTATCTTAAAGCAAAACATATCCAATATGTTTATTCAGAGAGTTTCTTCTACTGATGGATATTCTCCTGACTTTTCTCAATTTAGCGAAGAAGAGAAAAATGCTTATTTATCTTATGAAGAAACACAGCTTAATAACTATAGAGAGAAGGTAATGAGGAAATTAGTTTACACAGCACATATGCAGTTAATGGAAAGCTCTTCTAGAGATGTACCTTTAGCGTACATGGGAATTAGAGATGTTGCACAATTAATGAGAATTTTAGAGACTGATTACGATTATTTATTACTTTTGCAGAACTACGGCCTAGAATTACCATCTTCACTTATAACAGATGTCACAGGACTCTAACTAAATAAATAATATATGTCTAAAAAAAAATACCAACAGCCTACTGATTTATTGCAGCCTGGAGCAGAACCGGAAGATTTAGGACTAATAAATACAATCCAATCTCTAGAGCAAGAAGATTTAAGTGGTGCTGGGGTTGAGTCTGCATTTGCACCTAGAACTTACAATGTAGACTATGATGCGTATGATGAGTATATAGGCAGGCCTTTTTCTATAGAGAACGAAGATATAGACGATTTAAGAGCGTACAACCAAACTGTAGGAGAAAAGTCTAGATATGGAGTACAAAAACTAGTTGGTAAAACTGCAACAGCAGTAGTAGGAGGTGTTGGTATGTTGTTTCATGGGCTACCTAATATGCTTGTTAATATAGGAGCAGAAGCTTTAGACCGTGAAGGAAATGAAGGAGGATATAAAGACGCTTTTAGATCTATATTTGAAAATGATTTCCAAAGATCTTTAGATGGTGTTAATGAATGGATGGATGGTAAATTGCCGGCGTTTTATACTAAGGAAGAGCAAGAAATGGGTGTTTGGGAACAGATGTCTGGCGGAAGTGCTAACTTTTGGGCTAATGATTTTGTTAATGGATTATCTTTTGTTGCTGGAGCTGTTCTAACAGAATTTGCTACAGCTGGTATGGCTACTGCTATAATGCCTGCTAGGGCAACGCAATTCCTTAGAGGAGTGTCTAGGGCTAATTCTATTAAAAGGGCTACTAATATGAGTGGTGGGGTAAGTAAATTAGATAAAGTCTCTAGAGTAGGACAAATGGCTGATGTAGGACTTGTAGGTAGAAGACTTCTTACTGGTGCCGGATATGAATCAGGAGTAGAAGCTAGACATCATTATGATAGTACTATTAAAGCTTTAGAGAAAGCTTGGAGGGAAGATAACCCTAATAAAGAGCCTACTATGGAAGATAAAAAAGGGTTCCATGACTTAGCGGTAGAAACTACTAATGGTGTATTTGTTGGTAATTTAGCGTTAGTTGGAGCTGGTAATATGATAGCTTTCCCTAGGATATTTGGGTCAGGCTATAACGCGTCTAGAAGAAGTGTAGGTAAGGTTATAAAAGATGCTGGTGATGATATTAGTAACAGATATATAGCCGCTTACCAAGCAATGACTAGAAGTGGTAAACTTCTTTCTGGTGGATATACAGCTTTAAAAGTACCTTTATATGAAGGTTTGGTTGAAGAAGGGGGACAAGCGTTAATGGACCGTGGAGGTAGAGAGGCTGCTTTAGGATTCTATGCAGATAAAAGAAACCCGGGTACTGGGGAGGCTATAGTAGGTATGGTGGAAGAGATGTACAATAACTTTGCAGAAAATTATAGTGATAAGCATGTACAAAAAGAAATAGCTTTAGGATTTATTTTAGGTGCTATGGGATTACCTGGAAGGGCTCATACATCTGAGGTTACTGGAGAGAAAAGTCTTCCATGGCAGGGTGGTATATATGGACAGTTTCAAATGCGTAAAGAAAAAAGAGCTGGAGCAGATGCTCTTGCTAAGTACATGACTGAAAATCCATCTGCTGTTAAAGCTATGAAAAGAAATTTTGACGCTTTAAATCAAAGTGCACAAGCTAACAACAAGATGGACTACGCTTTAATGACTAATAATGTTCTTAGTTGGAAAAACGCTAAACATGATCATTTCTTTAGTTACGTACACTCAAGAGCAAAAGCAGGATTTTATGAAGATGTTATCTCAGATATTAATGAGATTAAAAATATACCTATAGCAGAATTTTCTAAAACTTTTGGGTATGAAAATCAAGATTTAACTACTGAGGAATTAGAGCAAAGAAGAGATAAGGTTATTGAAAAAGCTTTAGACAGAGCGGGTGAGATTAGAAAAGCTACTGAGTCTGTAGAGCAAAATTTTAATACATTTAATAGTGATGTACAAGAAATGTTAATACACTCTGCATCTGTAGCTAGAGATGTAGACGCTCGTACGGAAAGTGTACGTAAAGGATTATTAGATCTTGGTGCAGATTTATCTGCATTAGAAGATGATCAAACTAATGAAACTCAAACTATAAATGCATACAGAGCTATAGCAGAACAAGAGGGAGAAACTAATAGAATAGAGGCTTTAGTAAGAGATTTTATAACACAAGGTGCAGATATAGCTACGGCTTATAGAAAAGCATTTGAATCTGTTGGATTACTAGCTCCTGCAAACACTGAAGGGGGATTAAGAGTTAATGAGTCAGAATTTTCAGAGTTAACATTAAGATCTGAAATATATACAACTTCTCAGGAGCTCCTTAACTTAGAGAAAGATCTCGCTAAGGCAATGGAAGAAAATCAAGGGGAGAACTACTCGCAAGATAAGCAAGCTCGGATAGACGAGATGAATGCTACATTTAATGAGTTAAAAAGACGTCAAGGCCGTGCCAGAAAATCTCTAGAAGATGGAATAGAATCAGAACTTACTCCGCAAGATGTTCAGGTTTTACAACAAATGGAGGTAACATCTTCTGCTAACTTTAATGAGAACAGAGAAGATATAGTTAGATCTTTAATAGATTTAAGAAAGCTTAGAGCTAGGAGACATGCTTTTTTAGGGCTATATAACTCTTTAAAAACACCTCAAGGGCAAGAAGAAGCTTTACAACAAGTAGAAGACATAGTAACTAGTCTTCAGCAGGCTGCAGTAGAATCAGAAATAGAGAATGATTTTATAAGAAATCTTTATTCTCAATTTGGTAATGGAAGTATATTTGAATTTGATTATACTAATCAAAAAGGAGTAAAAACTAATTATAGAGCTATATTTTTAAATCCTAAACAAATAATGATACTACCTAGCTCGGTAGCATCTAACCATTTATCTAGATTTAAATATGAAGCTAGATTAAAAGAATTAGAAGGTCAAACAGATAAAAAATCTAGAGACGAAGTTGTAAAAGTTCAGCAGATATTAGACAAATACTTCCCAGAAGGCCAGACTTCAGAGTCTGTTTGGGAGGTAGATGCAATTAAAGAAGAAAGAATGTCTAACGTACAACCTGTTCCTATGGAAGAATACAGACTAGAGCTTCTTAAAAGAGCTGTTAGAAATGTTAGGGAACAATTATTTAACTATGATGTTCAAGACGAGATAATAGCAAAAGAAGAAGAGATAAATTCTTTCTTTGAGGATTTAATCGACATAGAAAGCCTAGAAGAAGTTCCTGGAGTAAGTATCTTTGAACTTAATGAAAGACGTATACAAATAGAGTCTTTAATTGAGCAGCACGAGGCCTCTATTAGGGCTCTACAAGAAACTAAGGCTAATATAGAAAGAGAGGCTAGACATTTAGATAAAATTTTAGAGTATTATAATGACCCAACTTTAAACGCTCAAGAGAAATATGAAAAAATTATAGGTATCTCTGTAATGGCTTCTATTAAAGAAGAGGCTAAACAGATATTTACTGAATTTGGGCTAGAGTCAGATCCTGTTTATGGGCATTTATTAAAAGATACTGATATGGAGTCACTAGCAATAGCTATAGAAGACTCAGAGTTTATGGATACCACGGCTCAAGATTATGTGTCTAATATAGAAAATGCTATAACACAATACGAAAGAGCTTTAGTAGATATAAAAAGAACTAGAGATGTAATACACGACACTATGAGGGCTCATGCAGAGGCAGCTGGTATCGTAGGGGCTAAAGAACTTCCTATAGAATGGTTAGTTAACTTGATAGATAAAGAGGCTAGTAACTTTTTTAAAGAAGAGATTAAACTCTTAGAGGCAGAGAGAGCAAGGATAGCACAACTGCTAGAAAGAAAGAAACGAGAAGCAGGAGCCAGAGAAAAAGCAACTGATCTGCTACAAAATTTACTACAATTAAAAGGAACGCAAGCTATCTTGGTAAATCAACTGCAAGAAGTAGAGAATTTTATGAGTAGATTCTTTCAACCTCCTTCAGAAATAGTTAAAGAAGTAGATGAAAAAAACCCAATAACACAAAATTCTTTACTTACTGAAGAAGAGTCTACTGAGTTTTTTAGATATGCTCCTGGATTATTAAATGGTGTAGGATTTTTTAAAACTGCTGGTTATCACAAAGCAGCTTTAGAAGAGTTTAATCGTATAATGGCCCTTTCTGCAGAACAAAGAGAAGAGGAGAGCATTAAACTTTCTTTAGAAAATGCCATATCTCAAATAGCATATTTTAAATTTGTAGAAGAAGTTAAATATCCTAGTCAGTATTTATTAAAAGCAGTTCCTCAAAAAGATGCTGTTCCTGGACTTGTTTATTTTAATGAGACAGAGATTAAGTTAATGGTTGTAGATGCATACACAGGCCAACCTATAAGAGATAAAGATAAAAACTTGATCTACACTACAATGATGGAAGCCTACGCATGGATGCCTGATGGAAGCTACAGGTTTGCTACATCAGACTTTGCAGACCCGGCTAATCCTACTGCAGAAGAATTAGCAGAAGTAGATAAAAGGGTTCAATTTTATCAAGACTTTAAAGATGGAATTACAGCGTCTGATAATCCTATGTATTTTGAAATAACAGACAAAAATAATGCTATTAGAATATTTGAAGATAATAACTATGCAGCAGAAAATTCTGTAGTAGGCAGACTAGTTAAAAATACTAATGAGTTAAAAGATGTGAATGTTATAATTGCTAAGGCTCCTAAAGGTGAGGAATATGCAACTATAAATATTTTTAATAGAAGGCTTATTGGTAAGAACGGTATGGCGTATGCTATTAAGAATGGTCAATTAGTACATTTACGTCCTAGTAAACTCTCTAATATGGAAGATGTTAAATCTACTGTATATAATTTATTAGTGCAATATGCTAAAAACGAAGAGACGTACAGAACAACTCAGGTAAATATAAAAGATGTAAATAAATTAGAAGGGTCAGAGCAAACTATAGATGCTATTTTAAAACAGTATATCTACTGGGGAGCACAAGCTAAAGATAGAACTTTAACTGAGTATAGTATTTTTTGGCAATCAGGAGTTTTAAAATTTGGAGGGTCTCAGATTACGCATGAGCAGCTTATGGATCCTACTAAGAATGTAGAGATACATGACGAGCTTAAATCTTTTTTAAGTACATTAACTATACAAGTAGATGGATACAGTATTAATGCTGATATAAGTGCTAGAGAAAAGGCTAAAACAGCATCTAAAGGTAAGAAGAGGGTTTCCCCTTCCTACACTAAATACATACAAACTATAGTAGCAGAAGATGGTGGTGTTACTACAAAATCATGGAAGAATTACACAGAATTTTTACTTTCAGAAAGAAACAGTGTGCAGCCAGGATTGACTACTAATATAGTAGAAGATATAAATTACACTTCGGATAAAAAGTTGATACCTAATCAAAGAATAAGTACTCCTCAATTTCTTAACTCTTATTTAAAATTTAACGGACAATCAGTTGCTTTAAAAACTAAAAAGACTAAGTATAAAAAAGAGCCGGATATTCCAAAGCAAGCAGGTATTGGGGGATTAGAGTTGGCGGCATTAGAAGAAAATAAATCATATAGAATTTATGGAACTATAACTGGTCAAGATTCTAGAACACATATAGATGCGCCTGTCATACTTACTCCTGTAAATGGTGTTGACATGTTACAATTTGATGTTATAGGATCTATTCCTCAGAGTATATCTGAGGCTGATATTCCTAAATTAACTGCTAGATTAAATGCTATTAACTCTGTAATACAAGCTAATCAAGGGGTAATACCCGCATCTTTATTATCAGAGATTAATGCAGATTTTTCTTCTAGAGGATCTAATGTGCAGATGGCATTAGTAAATATAGGAGAGTCTGACCCTTTATTAGTAAGTAAAGATACTACAGGTATAGATGCGTTGTCAGAAGTTGCGCCTAAAGTAATAAATATAGAAGAATTAAATCTTACGCAAAACGAAGGACCTGCAGTAGGCCCGTCAAAATTAGATACTTTTACAGAAGAAGAGGATGATGCTCCGTTTTTAAGTGCTGAATATGCAACTATCCCTAAAGAAAACTATACTACATGGGATCCTATCGCTGAGAACAATTGGTATAACACTGTTATGCCTAAAGACAGTAAAGGTAAGTTATTAATTCCTATGGAAGTAATGAAAAACCTTATTGATGGGCACGCTTATGGTAAGCTAACTAAAGATGGTAATATACTAATAGCTAAAGACGCTATAGAAGGAGCTCTTTATCACGAAGCTTTTCACGGTGTAACTAGGCTTTTAATGCCAACTGCTGATAGATTAGCTTTGTACGATGAGGTAAGAAAAATGAAGGGTAAAGTTACTACATATCAAGGAGGTGAGATGAAAAAAATGTCGTCTCTTACAGATAAAGAGGCTGACGAGTGGTTAGCAGAAGAGTTTAGAGAGTACAGATTGTCAAATGGAAATTATAAAGTAGGACAAGGTAGAAAGTTATCACTATTAGATAAATTTATAGAATGGTTAAACTCTGTTTTAAATTTCTTTACTGGTTCTAACAGTAAAGCTCAAGAACTTTTTACTAGGATTGATAATGGAGGGTTTAGCAACGCAACTATAATAAATCAAAATAGAGCCGCTAATGTTTATTTAACTCCTGGACAAGCTTCTTTTAAAAGAGCCGTATATGATGGCATGACTCCTGCTTTTACTGATGTTGCTATTAATAATAGAGACTTAAGTTTTTACGATTTCTATGATTTAGACCTTAGCGGAAAAGATGCACATAAACTTGCAGGTATTTATGGAAAAGTAGAAGATATAAATAGACAGGTAGACACAAACGGAGAGTACATGGCTCCTATGAGTGTGTTAAAGAAGTTAGCTATAAGAACAAAAAAGTTAGTAGATCAGGCAGTTTCTCCTCAAGAAAAAGCTAAAATAGAAAATAACTATAATCATATTACACAAAACTGGCAATCTTATGTAGAAGGACATTTAAAGTATATAAAATATTTTAATATAAATATAAATGAGAATAGTATATTAGAGGAAAACGAAAAGAACGACATATCTAAACAGATAATGGAAAAGGATGAGACAGATCCTACTAAAATTATGTCAACACCTTTAAAGCTTTTGATAGGATCAGCTCCTATGGTAAACAAGCAAGGCAAAGCTATGGTTAATGAGTTAGGATTTTATAAGCCTGTAGATTTTTATGATGTTGTTGGATATTTATATAGAGCTTTAGCTAATTCATCTACTGAAGCAACTATGATAGAAAAGTTTACAGAGAGTATTCAGCATAAACCAGAACTTAAGTCTATTTATCACAGATTAAAACTATCTACACAAATAGATGCTAAAAACAATGAAGATATATCTATACTTAATTGGGGAGATGTTAGAATGCGTTTATCTTTTTTAAATCAATTTAGTCAGGCTAACGATGACTACTTGATATATTTAATGGAAGAGAATGGTAAAGATAAATATTTTATCAATGCTAATGTAAATAAAATAGAATCAGTAATAAAAAGAGAGTGGGAAGCTAATTTACAATCTAAAGTTAACGAAGAAGGTTCTCCTTTTACTATAGCTGATAATGGAGATGTTGTACTAGATAAAGAAACTCCTTTAGCCTATAGAAGAAGTGTTAAAATTGGTAATAAAGTCCAACTAGATAAGCCTAAAACAGTTAAAGAATGGGCAACTTCTACATGGGACTTTAATGACTCTGTAAACATATTATCTAATTTAGGTATAACACTGAGTAACCCTGCAGCACTTAACATCGATACAGTTAATGAAGCTACATCTTGGATTTTATATGAATTATCTACAAACGAAGCTCCGGTATCAAATCTATTTAACGATTCTTTAGATATTAAAGGTAGATTAAACGCTTTAGTTCAAGAAGAGGTTAAGCACTCTAATTTAGGTATCGACTTATCATTTCAAAATCATGAGGGTAAAACTATTTTTGGCGTATCTAAAAAAACATATTTAAATATCGTAACAGATAAATTAAATGAAATGTCTGTAGAAGAGCTGAATACCTTACAGGATACTAAAGCTAATTTAAGAGGAAGTTACTGGATCAATTTACTAAAAGCAGGTGAGAAGTTAAAAGTTTCTAATTTACAAGGAGGCAGAGTAGACGTAATAGGCCAAAAAGGTAGACATATATCTAAAGGTACAAAAGGTGACATAACTTCTCTACATATGTCTGCAATAATGGATGGTGTAATCCCATACTTAAGAGCGGCTGATATGAAGTCTGAATTTGCTATGGGATTTGGTATAAAAAATCATTATCATACATATACAGAAGCTGTTGAAATACTTAGTAATCAATTAGCAGATGAAGTAAGGACATCTATTTTATTAAATTCAAACGGAGTAGGTAGTAATGTTTCTGGGTATAGAGAAAATGCTAAAGATTTAAGATATTTTAAAGGAGTAGTAACTTTACCTGCACACATATTATCAGGTATTGCAGACGATTCTGTTATTAAAAGTTACACTAGCAGTGATACTGTACAGGCTCAATTGTTAGATCACGTTAAGGCTCAGATGTTATCAATAGAAAACCACTTAAAAGAGTATGAGTTTGTAGTTAAGGGGAAGTTTGGTTATGCAAATGTAGGTATCTCTAATACACAGCTTACTAATTTAGCGGAAGCTACATCTATAAAATTTGACGGAAAGTATATATCTGAAGGTCTTTTACAAGCTTTTGTTAAGCAGTTAGCTATAGCACAAATAGTAAATACTATAGAAATGTCTAAATTAATATTAGGTGATCTAGCTTTATTTACACCTTCTAACATTTTTAAAAGAACTAAACTAGCTGCAGGTTCTAAAACTTATCCGGCTACAGGTAACTCTGTTAATGAATGGTTTAATGCTAACATGCCTAGAAAATATAGCAAGCATTCAGATGAGTTAGTGTCTGTAGTTAGAAAAGATATTGAAGTAGATGCAGAATTTATTGAAGAGTATGTGCAATCTGTAACAGAAGCGTTTGGAGAAGTTGCAGGTGAGAATACTAGAATTGCTTTTACAAGAATGGCTGAGTTTGACGGGGGAGGATTTATACATCTAGATGCACAAAGAAGTATGAGTTTAAAATTAGAAGATTGGAGTATTGATCAGGAAGTTGCATTCCAAAGAGTTGAGGAGGGGCTTCCGTTAACGTCTGAAACTATTGCTTATTTCCCAGACAGCAAGCCTCAGTATTTTGGAGACTTTCAAATAGGTCAATTATCATTAAAGACAGGTTATAAGTTTGCATTATTTCCAATACATGAGAATATGGTTGAACCTAGATCTACACTAGCAGCTTTAGCTAGAAATATGAGAGAAGAAACTATAGATATACAAGTTTTTGAAAGTGTGTCTAAGATAGGAGGAGTTGTTCAGCCAGAAGGTGAGTTTTTAGATATGTATGAAGAGCAATCAATACAAGCTGTAAATAAAGACACACTTAAGTTAGAGGAACACCAGGCTATGGTGTATAGTCCTATAACTCCATTAACATCAAGACATGTGCTAGAAACAGGATTGATGGGTATGCAGGTTAAGCAGGATGCTAAACTTAAATATAAAACTACTGTAGGTACACAAGAAAGAACTCAAATAAAATCTAATTTATATGAAAATGGAGAGTTAGTAGAGGAATTTGCGGACTTAGAAGATACTATTAATTTAATGGATGAAGCTTATGAGGCTATTACTGAGAAAGGTATTGATGAGTTAGTTGCCAAAACAGGGCTAGTTTTACAAGAAGGTAAATACGTATTTAGTAATAATAGTACAGAATTGATTGAGTCATTTATAATTGATGAGATGCAGAGTAGAGACATGTCTAGACATTTAACTGATTCTGTTTCACATTTATTAAGTAAAGATGAAAGATTTCTAGATTTACTAATGTCTAAGCCTAAGATAGAAAATTTATTAATGAGTCTAGCTGTTGGGTCAACAGTTAAACAAAAAACTAGCGGTTCTATGATGGTGCAAAGAGCTAGTAGTGGATTGGAAATGGGAGCTAAGGCGATCAAACAGAAAGATTTTGAATTAAATAATAAGTTAGAAGGTATTGAAATGAATCCTTTAAAGTTTTATAGTAAAGGTGAAAATGGGGTTATAAATGCAATGCAGGTTATGGTTCCTCACCATTTCAAAGAGTTAATGGGGCTTAATCCAGATATTAACGACGGTATGTTTGATGCTAGATTGTTCCAACTAATTGGTTTCCGTATTCCTACAGAGACATTAGCTTCTATAGAGTTTATTGAAGTAGTAGGATTTTTACCTGAAGGGTATACCTCAGTTGTAGTTCCGTCAGCAATAGTTGGTAAGTCAGGATCAGATTTTGATATTGATAAGTTAACATTATATTTCCCTAATTACGAGATAGTACAAGGAAGATACCAAAAAATACCTTATTTAAGTGGTACTTCTGAAAGAGCAGTTATGCAAAGGCTTGAAAAAATAAGAACAACAGAGCCAGCTACATATGTATCTTTAGTTTCTAAGTTATTACCAGTTAGTACTAGAAATAGTTTAGACAGTCTATTGACTTCAAAGAAAACTATAAGTAAAGTTCTTAATGTTTTAAAGGACAACACTTTTACAAAAGAGTTAATAAAAGAAATAAATGCTACATCTCAAATATTAAGATCAAATCCTTCTGAAGTTATAAAAGAGATGTATGGTGTTAAATTACAAGAATTGAATTTAGAACTGTTAAATCTTATAGAGAATACTGTTATACCAGATATGTTTGAGAATACAATGACAGATTATCAAACTTTAATAGATGGTATAAAAGGTATAAAAGATAAGTTAGCAGACATAGATGCGTTACTCCTACCTAAATTTTCTGAATTACCAATAATAATGCAAAATACTAAAAAGTCACTACAGAACGTAGTTTTAGATGCGCATTATAAGATATTAAGTCATCCTAATAATTATGCAAATATTCTTACACCTATTGGTGCCTCTAACTTTAAAGATTTAAGAGATGTAATACAAGGATTAAAAATTAATAGAGGAAAACAAAGACTTTTAGAGATTAATGCATTAACTAGGACATTAACTGCTTCTGAAAGTGCGGAAGTATCTAGACTTACTAAAATGTTAAATACGTTTGAGGATAAAAACTGGTCTCAAGTGTTATCTTTTACTAATATTATCAATAAATCTTCAAATATGTGGTCTGGACTAGGTGGTGTAGGGGTAGCAGCTGTAAATTCTGTGGACCATGTAAGAGGACAACAAATAGGATTACAAGTTAACCCTTTATATCTAAAAGAGAATCCTAACGCAGGGTTGTGGTTTGAAGGATTTAGTCCAAACACAATTAATTTAGGTAGACGTAAAAATAGTAAAAAAACTTTAAATGTGAGTACTGCTTTATCAGAATTAGCCAATGGATATGTAGATGTAACGGCAGATGATTGGGTATACATGGTTAATGCAGGATTAGAATTTGCACCTGCATGGACTACATACTTAAGAGCTGGCTTAGATATTATGACTTTTGGATTGTTTATGAACCAACCTATTATAGACAAATTTATAGAAACAAGAAGTATTAAACAGTCTGCATTTAGAAATACTTTTGAAAGTGCAGGAATAAGATTTGAAAGTAATTCCTACATAATAGAAAATCTTAGAAAAGAGTTAAAAAAAGCTGCTAAGATACCTAATAGATTATTAAATGATAGAATGTTAGCTACGCAGGTAGGAAAATCTATAGAAGTTATGAACTCTGATGAATTAGCTATTCAGTTGCAGGTTATAAACATGCTAGAAGCTCAGATGAAGTTAAGTGATCAGACTTCTCTTGTACACAAAGCTACTGCTTATGACACTAATACACCTAAAGATAGATCTGCTATTAAATATAGAGAAGTCTTAAGAAAAGTATTACAAGAAGAAGGAGTTTTTATAGATAGAAATGGGAGAGATGCAATAAATAGCATATTAGAATTACCTGTATTAAAAGGATTTAATCAGGCTACACATACTTTTCCAAAATTATTTGAAGGACTGTTTGCTACAGAAGCTATTGAAAATTATTCTACGATAGCAGAAAATTTTATAAGACAAGGAATTAAAGAAGATGCATCAGAAGAAGATATAATATACAGATTAAATAGATTTGAAAATCATATAATAACACATACTTTACATGATTCTACTTTAAACTCTGAGAGTAATACAAAATTAAAATCTAGAGCAAGATACTTAATGCAAGGATTATCTTCATTACCTAGAAGAGTATCTGCATATAAAAAATCTATGGATAACCTGTTGTTAGATGAACTACATCCGATATTGCAATCTCATACTAACAATAAACACCCTGAATTTAGTGTAGATAACTTAATGCTACGACGTAAAAAACTAGCTCCTAGAGATTTAGAGATATTAGGAGATGCATTCCTAGAATTGTATAATAAACCTAGTACTAAATTTTTAGCTGAAGAAATACTTTATTTTAGTTTACTACAATCAGGTGTTAATTTCTCTTCTATTTCTATATTCCATGCTATACCAGACCATATTTTAATAGATATGGCTGAAAATGTTGTAGGTAGGTTAGTGGGAAGTAAAGTAGAATGGCCTGAATTAATAAATAGTTTCTACGCTAATAGCTGGAAAGATGGTAGGATTTCTACTTACGTAGGAAGAAGTAAGTTAAGACAGTTTACAGGATTTAAGAAACAAGAAAATCAAGAGATAATACCTGTAGGTAACTCACAAAAAGGATTCGAAGAAGGTTTCTTAGGCGTCAAAACACTTAGTAGAGATGCAAATAAAATGGCAATGACTGTTTCTGTGCCTCTAGTAAGCAATAAACAGTTAGCAGAATATAGAAAAGCAGGTAAAACTGCTCCTAAAGCTACAAAGATCTTTATTAAAACAAGTAATAATATTAATGTTAAAGGTGTAGATTTAACTATATTTGCAGAGCTAGATAAAAAAGGTAATGGCAATAGACATATAGAGACTGGTTATGGAAGTATACATAGTGCTAATAAAATAGTCGATGCACAATTTGTTCCATCAACAGTTCAACCTTTAGGATTAAAATCTGTAAGACAGGCTATTGCTAAAGGAGATATATCTAAATTAGTATTAAACCAGGATTTAAAAACTCAAGCAGGTGGAGATGGGATAATTAAAACTGTAGATAATGCCGTATTAAAGCTACGTAAACTAGGTGCGTATACTAGACAGCAATTGAATAAAGATGGGGTAAAAAAGTCTTTAGGAATATCAACCTTAGACAATTTAATGGAGCAAGCAGGTTTAATAAATTACCCTTATTATTCTAAAATATTTGCAGAAAGTAGTTTTGTAAAAACAAAAACAAAAGGATTTGCGCATATATATGAAGTAGAGATATTAAATACAGGGTATTATACATCTGATAACATATTAGAAGTTAAAGAAGAGAATACTGGAGAAGAAACTAGAAATATAGTTTCTAAAAATATAGCGCAAAAAACTGCAAATCAGATACAAGAAGCGCAAGATGCAATTAAGAAGTTTGAAGAAGATTGTTAAACTAAATAGTTAAAAAATGGCATGTAGAGTAATAAAAAATAGGAAGAACGAAATTATCACTGTATACGCAGAGAATGGTAACGAGTCTAAATTGTATAATGATTTATTAGAGTCTAGGTACGCTGCGCAAGGAGCTAATATGAGGTTAAAAGAAATCAAGAGATCTACTTTAGAAATGTATGCCATGAAGGATACTGAAGAGTTCAAGAGGTGGAGAAAAACTGAAACAGATAAGTCTTTAGACAGTAACAACGAGCCTAAGCTTGAGTCTATTTTAAAGTATGAAACACAAATTTTAGCAGAAGCTGCAATGGCTGGAGAAAGCATCAGTCAGGATATTTCTATAATTTCAAATTTAGAGGAAATGTTAAATATTGATGACCCTTTTGTTAAGGCAAATCTTCCTGTTATAACTCAGTATTTAAATACAAATTTACCAGGTGTTAACTTTGCATCTTCTAAAAATAATAAAATAACTGCTTTAAACCCAAGTGTATTAACAAGTGTTTATGATTCTACTACAATTGAAGAGGTTTTGAATGGTATACCTACTTTAATAGAAAGTTTGGAGTCTGTTGAGGTTAAAATGTCTGCTTTAGCTAAAAAGTTAGGGGTTAAATTAAAGTTCCAAGATCAGGTAGAATACATTAAAAAAGACGGTACTAGAGCAACTGTACAATCTTTGGCAAACAGCTATCTTAAGTTAATAGAAATAACTAAAGGTTCTGATATTAGAAATTTAACTGAAGAAATGGCGCATATAGTCGTAGACACACTTGAAGCAGCTAATAGCCCTTTATTCTACTCTATGTTTAACACTATAGAAAATCATAACAGATATTCAGATATATATGACGCATATAGATCTATATATAATGATAACAAATATAAAATTAAAAAGGAAGCTATTGGTCAGGTTATAATGGAGACTATTATAAATGATAGTGTAGTAACTGAAAATGAAGACTCTGCAAGGGTTAGACGTTGGTTTGATAAAGTAATGGAATATCTAAGTAACATGTTTAGTAGAATTTTTCAAGACCCTTACACTAAAGCTGCACACCTAATGTTAGAGGATGCAGTAGAGGCTGTAGAACTTATTTCTAGCAGTGAGTATTATGCTAGAATCGAGGAAAGTAATGAGAACACCTCGGAAGTTGAGCAAAAAGCAATACAAAGTACAGGCCAGGACATACAGGCATTGGTAACAAAATTGAAAAATCACAGTGCGTCTTTAAAAATAGAGAAGATTCGAGCTGAGGATTTAGAGGGGGTAGCCCCCGCTATTGTGGAGGAAGATGGCACAGTTGATAGGTATACAGGAATTCCTAATATGGCTTTTCATGGGCATACAGTGTTTGGCAGGGTATCTGATGATGCACAAAAGCAATTTATAAAAAAAGTAGGTAAAAATAAAGCAAAAGAAATAAATTCAGCTCCTTATAATATAATTAAAAGGGAGCACGGTACTCAGGGCCATTATACTTTACAGTTAATATCAGAGGCAATACTAAGCAATAAAAAAAGCTTGCTTTTAGCTGAAGCTAGAAGGCTATCACCTTACACTCAGGGTCAATTCGACAAACTAGTTAGCGCTGTTACTAAAGTGCATAAAATAGCAAATGAAACACAAAAAGGAATAGATCCTAAAGAAAAACCTACTGTATTATTAGAGAACACTATAGTTAACAGTGACTCTAAACCTACTGTAGGAGGAAGTATAGATGTTTTAGTAATATACAGTGATAATACTGCATCTGTATTTGACTGGAAATTTATTACACCTCAAAGAGAACCTTACATAACCGGATATGGGGCTAACACTAAACTAGCAGAATTCCCTTTTTTAGATAAGTTAGACGGATATGACATTCAAATAGGTCACTATAAAAAAATGCTAAAGTCTAATTATGGTGTAGCTAAAATAAGACATTCTAGAATAGTTCCTATACATGTAAGATTTAAGTATGATAAAGTAAATAAAGAGTTTACTAATGAAGTAACATTACTTCAAGAAGGTACAGATAGTGCTTACTTAGAGCATTTACCAGTAGCTAATGAGTTAACTGATATAAAAACTATAGATAAACTTATAGATCAGCAAATAAGAACTAGAAGAGATAAGTTGATGTCCTATCAAACAGCTAGGCCTCAGCAAAGAGATAAGCTAAAACTGCAAATTGATCAGTTGACTCAGAATATACAAAGTCTTCAAGTTAGACATGATGTTGCTACTACTATAGAAGGAGGAGTTTCACTAATGAATGATGTAAACAAAAGGTTACATGAAAATAATGAATATAATGATGATGGATCTATTAATACTAGATTTATTAAAACTAGTGAATTATTAGACATGCAAGAAAGATTGGCTTTTTATGACGCTATTATGGAGGCTAATGACTACATGGAACTTATAAAAGTAAATGACAAACCATTATATGCTAAAATTGAAAAGCTTGTAGAGAAGTATGCAGCAGGATTTGGTTTAACTAAGACTAGAATCCAATTAAAATTAGATGAGAGAGCTATAGAGTTAGGACAAAAAGAAGGTGTACAGATAGATAGATTATCTAGAGAGTTAGGGTGGAGATCTAAAAACTTTCTTAATTTATCTCAAATACAAGAACCTGCTTTTGAAGCTATGTATAAACTAGTAGATAAAGATAACTTTTTAACTCGTAAAAAAACTAATGAGTTAATAGAAGAAGTAGAAGTTTATCAAAGAGCTTTACAAGAAGATCCTTCATTGCCTAATGGAGTAGCTGTTTATGATTTAATACTTAATCCAAAAACAAATAATCTACAACCTAAGTATCAAGCATCATTTTGGGAGTCTAGAACTAGCGCTTTAGAAACTAAAGATTGGAAATTCTTTAAAGAGCATTATAAATTAAAAGATGATTACAAAGAGTTAGTAAAACATTATAAAGATTTAGCATTTGATTCTATTGATTTAAGATTTCCTGATTCAATAAACGAAAAGGGAAAAGTTATAGGTAAAGTACAAGAACTAAAAAGACAAAACGCTAAACTAAGATGGTTAAAAAGATTTGACGTAGTTAATCATCCTGAGACAGCTTGGCTTAATAAATCTTTATTTTTGATAGCAGAGTTAAATGATGAGGCTATGGAAAAGCATATAACCGAAGAGTATGATGTTATACGTAAAAATATAAACCTTAAGAATTTCTATGACATGCATGTAGAAAAAATGTTAGAGTTTAAAAAGATACTTGGGGCTAAATATGGTCATAACTTTGTAGGAAACATACACAGAGATATACTAGATAGTGTGTTCCACGGAAATTTATCTGGCTCTAGTTTATATGAGTCTATGATGGACGGCCTACAGGTAAGAGAACATAACTTAATGTATGGCCAGAGAGATATGAATACTGGTGAACTTAAAAAAAGTATTCCAAAACTATATTTAATACCTTTAAAAGATGCTAATGATAATGTAGATCCTAGTTTAAAGTCTAAAGATTTAGGTAAAAGCCTTATATTAATGGGTCAAGCAGCTTATAACTACAAGCACAAATCAGATACATTAGATGAGGCCTTAACATTAGAAGCAATGCTTAAAAATAATAGTTTTGGAGAAACTATGCGTACTGAGTCAGGGGAGATACTGCAGAATCTAGCTGGGGAATATGAGAGCAGAAGAGTAGGGAGTCCTGCAGCTAACTTAGAGTCTTTCCAAAAGTTTATGAACTACTATTGGTATGGAGCTAAGAAAAGTCAAAAAGATGTTAGAAAGAAAGTGGGTAACACTACTATTAGTACTGACAGAGCTATCGCAACTGCTAGGAATTATTTAGCTTTAAAATACTTAGGTCTTGCGGTTGTACCAGGTGCAGCAACTTACTTAGGTGGTAGAGTTAATATTATATATCAAGCAGTTAAAGGTAGACATTTAGATAAAAAAGGTTACAGAGAGGCTACTAGAAAAGGGGTTGAGATGGATAACACTTACAGAGCATTTTCAGAATTTTTTGAAACATATCAAACAGATTTACAAGTTAGAAAAGCTAATGAACTATCTAATAACAGTGCTACTAAAATACTTACTCAAGATAATTTCTTTTCTCCATATAGATTAGCGGATGAAGCTATAGATAGAAATATACTATATTCCATGTCACTGCATCATGGTATAGATGAGTCAGGAAAAATTAAAAGATTAGCTCAATTACCTGAAGGATCTAAAAGTTTAATTGAATTATCAACTGTAACAGAAAATCCTAAATGGAAGCCAGGAAGTGTTATGAATAAATTCAATTTAGAAATAGAAGGATTATCTGATGAACAACATATCCGTTTTAGAAACATGACTAGAAAGATCTCTAGACTTGTTAAGGGTAGTATGTCTAATGAAGATATAAATCTTGTTAATACAAGTACTCTAGGTCAGGCTATGATGCAATTTAAGAACTGGATGCCAGGTACAATGGAGGCTAGATTTGGTAATTTAGAGTGGGATAATATACTAGAGTCTTTTGAAGAAGGTACTTGGAAGTCTTTTAGTAAAGACCAGATCTTAATGGAAGGAGAGCTTCAATCATACACTGCACTAGTTGCAAAGAATGTTATGCGGCTAGGATTAGAGATTGCAACATTTGGAGGATATAAATATAATGCAGATGAAAATAAAATAAAATATCATTTTGATAATTATGTTAATGAAATGGTATTGTTAGGAGATAAAAGATTTATAGACGCACTTGGTGATGAGTCTCGTATAGATGAGTTATACGAAGAGTTTGTTGATATGAAACGTCAAAATATAAAAGCATTTGCCTCTGAGTTAAGGACTGTACTATTGTTTTTAATGTCAATAGCTTTTATAGGAGGGGATTTTGATGATGATGGTAAAGCAGATTATAGAGACACATGGGCAGGAAGAACTCTATATAGGTTGATAAATAGAACGTATTTAGAGGTAGGATATTATGCGGATATGAATGAAATGCAAAGAGTATTAACCGCACCAATGCCTATTGTCAGATTTGGAGTAGATTTATTTAGGTTAATACAAAATACTAGGGATGAATTTTCAGATTGGATGGTGGGAGAGAATGCTTCTAATGACCCAACACCGTGGTTTTATTACGGATCTGATTGGATACCTGGATATAACCAAGTAGGTGGATTCTTCGAAGTGTTTGAACAAGATAAAAAGAAAACTAGATAAAATGAAAATACGTAAAACAAATAAATATAAAATGTACCAACAAACAGATGGTACTAAAGTTGATTCAAATCATCCAATGTATGGAAAACCTATTACTTGGTTTAATAATTATATAAATAGTGAGCATTATAAAGCACTTCTTAGTAAAACTGAGAAAATTTCAGGAAGCCCAAATAGTTATAGTGGTATTCAAAAAACTGAGGGGAATCCCACAGGAACTTCTCCAGGTTTGGCTACCCAAAACACTAAAACGTTTATGGAAAATCCATTAATATATTCTCCTGAAGGTAGAACTGAAACATATGGTCTTCAAATGATAGGCGGCGGAGAAATTGGCTCTTATTATAAACGATTTAGTGAATCCGCAGAGCCTGGGCCTGATGGTACAAAAAATCCAAGAATTTTATTAGGTAATGATAACTTAAAAATGGAAACTTTTGGAGAAGGTATGGGTAGAGATGGAGTTCTTGCTCATGAGTTAGGTCATACTGATGACCGTCAAATGACTATTGATAATAATGTGAATAAATATATTACATCAAAAAATAGACTAGTTACAGAAGACGGGAAAACTGGTGATGTTATGGGTGGTGGTGATCACTATCATCATGATGCAGATGCCGGAGAGTCAAGAGCTGATTTAATTCAATTGAGATATGAAATGGAAAGAGACGGTTTATTTAAATCAACTGGATCAAAGTTTAAAGAATTTAAGAAGAAGCATTTGAAAAAAGCAAAAGGTAAGAAAGGTATAGGCCAAAGATTGTTTAATAATTTTTCAGATGATGATATTATAGATCTGATGAATAATATTGCCCAAGCAGAGCCGGTAAACGACGGGCTAGAACCTCCTGTAGAACAAGTATAACAACGGTGTGAGATAAAAAAAATAAGGGGAAATAACAAAAATGTTATCTCCCCTTTATTTTATGGCCATATTACTACTATATTATTCTTTTTCTTTTTTTTCATTGCATAGACATTTTAAGTAATAATAAGTATCCGATTAAATCATCCACAGTGTCTTCAGTTTCATCGTTAATACCTTTATTGCTTATTCTGGCCAGCTTGTCATCTATTCTTGCGCATATTGCTTCAGTAGCACTTAATTTACTAAAAATATTAGTAGGATTAAGCGCCGTGTTACCATAAGCTTTATTCTTTGATTTTAATAGTTTAGTTATTTCTTCAACTACTTTGTCTAAATGCCACCCAAAGTCTGCACTTTCTGGCACTTTCCATTTCGTATCTATGTCAATATCGCTACCAGTGTGATTCATAGCATAAACTGTGTTTAGATTGTATTCACCTGGAGCTGACATTTGTATGGAGAGTTCTATTTGGTTTATTGTTACATAAAAACAATAACTACCGCCTTCTATAGAACATAGTTTTAATTCTGTCTTTTTTAATTCTGCTATTTTATAGTGATTCCCTATTATACCACGGGAGTGGGTTGCTGTGTGTGTTTTAAGTTTTACTATATCATTTAATTTCATTAAAGTAATTTTTTAGGTTTATAAATTTTTGGATCGTAGATTTCTTTAGAATCTATAACGCTTAATAACTCAGAGTTATCTGGTAATGGGGCTGCTAATATAGTTTCTAAAATCTTCCTTCTTTTAGTAGACTGGAATAGCACGTGACAAACTTGGCTATCTGTGTCTAGTTCGTGAAACTCTAGTATGTGGAGCTTGTACATTTTAAGAAGTTTTGAGTACTTACCTTTAATAAATTTATTGTAATCTTTTCTATATTTATCAGGCACATTAAAGACAAATAAAACATGATAAGGATCTGTGTCTTCTATTTCTCTAAAATAACTAAACTTTTTAAACGCTTGTTCTAGCTTTAGAAATAAAGGATCCCCAGAAAATCTATATAGTAATGCTATACAATCTTTATTTTTCTGTGTCCCTGTAAATACATTTACTAGTTTATCCATCATAAATAAATTTTTACTAGGCCCTAACATAGGCAGTAAATAAGCAAAAGACTTTGTCCTTTTTGCAATTGAGATTTCATATACTAATATCCCTCCAATAAGTTTTTCTTCTATTAAATTTATTTTATACTTTTGCTTCTTTACTTCTATAGTTAATCCCAAAGTAAAACAAATATCCTCATCAGAATCCCCATGCAGTGAGTGAATAACATCTTTTATTTTATGAGTTGTTAATGCTTTTGTTCCTCCACCAACTCTAACTGTTAATGCATTTACAATTGAATATGTTAAATCATTACATTTTACTCCCATAATTTTTTCTGTTTTATTTCTTTAATGTTACCTACTTTTAACTCTGGTAGTGTTACACCCGCCGCTCTTTCGGCTTCCTCTTTAGTTTGTAAGATATAGACTAATTTAAATGTTTCTGTAAATCTATAAATTCCTTCTTGATTTCCAAACTTTTCTAGGTATTTGTTTAATACAAATTCAGGCATTTCGTTTGGAAGTAAATCCTTTAGCCATGTGTCTGCTGTTTTTGCCCCTACTTTTGGTATACCTACAATCCCATCTGTAGAATCTCCCATAAGCATTTGTTTCCATAAAAATGATAAAGCTTGATTTTCGTCTACTACAACTAATTCAGCTTTTCCATAATTATAATGTATTCCTTTATTTTGATATAATACATCTTTGTCTGGGCTACATATAACAGTTTTTAAAGGGTCATGATATATAGAAACTAAATCATCTGCTTCTAATTCAGGTACAGATGTAAACCCCCATTCTTGTCGTAAGTATTCCTTTATTGCAGAGAATATAATAGGTTTGTCTCCATATTTTCTGTTTCCTTTATAAGGCCTAGTTACAGCCTCTTTGTATCTATAACATCTACCTGCTGTAAGAAATCCTGCAAAATTTTTACATTTACTTTCGTATAACATTTGATTAATTCTTTGGTCAATTCCTTCCAGAGCTTCTTCTAGGGTAGCTTTTCCCATTTCATAATAGATTAGACTATCACCATCTATTAGTGCTATTGTACCTTTCGTTTTTGTTTCTAATTCACTATTCATATTTTAATTTTTACTAGGTTAAACATATTAGGGGAGGAATTGTAATTGTTCACAAAGTATAACCGCTGAGTTATTTATTATAATTACTAACCTCCCCTTCTATGCATCAATTAAACACGAGTTGTTAAACAGACAACTCTACACAGTTAGTCTTGCATATACTTCCTGTACTCGGGTTTAACTTGGACTTTGAACGTATACAATTCCCTGTTGTGGATTTGTATCTGTTCTCTACATTTTACTTCTAAAGCTCTAAAACATCTTGAATCTAAGTCTCCTTTTTCTTCAAAATATTGTATTGCTTGTTCCGCATTCATATTAGATAAACGATATATATCATGCTTATCTAACCAATACATAACGTCTTTATTTCTATTATAATGATAAGAGTTACGATTTAATAAATCAGCATAATTATATAATAAATACGGTTCTCCTGTTGGATCTATAGTAGGTATTATTTTACCTGCCATTTCATATTCCTCGTCAGATACACTGTACCCATCAATCATTTTAGTAATATCCTCCATTAACTCTTTAGTCATAGGAGTCCTATTAGCAGATTGATTAAGAATAGTATCTGTCTCAATTACTTGCAACTCTCCGTCATTAATTAGATTAGATAACGCTAAAGACATGTTACTAAAAACATAAGAATCATAAGGAGCACTTTCATAATCTATATTATGTTGATACATATCTCCTAATGCTCTTTTATCTAGAATAACATTGTTACCGTGCTTTTCATAATAATCCTCAACAGATGTTCTATGCCCATTAGAATAATAACCATTTGATAATTTGAACATCATTTTTGTCTGTGGTATATTAGCTAAACTACTATAGCTATCATAAAAATTAGTATGAGGTATAATAAAATCAGCTTTCTCATAATCATTAGTAATACTAATCTTATGCTCCTTCAATGCAGCTTTAAGTCTGTCAGTAGATACATTGTGCATAGGTAAAACAAAAGCTCTTTTAACTTGAGTTAAATCAGAAGTTGTTTCTGTAGTTAAAATTTTTCTTATTTTATCATATTGTGCTAATGATTCAGACAACTGTACATCTTCAATGTCTAGATTATTCATCATAAAACCAACTGATACTGCATCTGTAAACCCCAAGTCATCTAATAACTCGGGGCTTATCTCACTGTGGTGTATATTTTTACTTGCCATAATTATATTCTTTTTATTATTATTAATTGTTCTTTAGCTTCTTCCTCTGAGTATGCCCAGATTCTATAGCCTTCAATTATATATAGTTGTTTTTCCATAATTATTTAATAGTCATTTTAATGATAGCTGGATTCATCATCATTTGGTTAAACTTAGACTTATTTCCGTTGAATATAGTCCTAACTACTAAATATTTTAAATCATCAGTAAAATAGCTAGAAGTGCACAGCTTAATCAGTCTTTGTTGCATTTTTGGATTTACGGTGTCTGTTTTAGAGAAAGCGACAGAGAAATTAGCTATACGGGTAGCTAAAAGGCTTGCTATGTCCGCTCTATAACTATCGCCAGAACCTATACACTCTCTTAAAGCCGGTAATACAACCTTTTCATCACCGTGTACTATCTCTTTTGGTGTAACTAGTTTATCAAGCTTGTTATTAATAAACGTCGTAAACATAGAAGCAAATTCGTTACCCACAGAACCTTCACCAATCATTTGGATTAGCGGCAACTGGTCCTCAAAACTTTTAATACTTGAGATACTATTAAAGAACGTTGATATAGAACGCGCGTTAGTTTCTTGAGTCACTAACTCAGGATGCATCAACAAGAAGTTAATACATCTAGTGTCTATTTCATTCTCTTCTGCCCAACGAGCCCACACATCTATATCAAACTTTAAATTAGCAGATATATATCTAGTTTTCTGCGCAGAATCTACAGAGTTAACCATGTAATCACCATTGTCAGGATTAGCAGTTAATATAATATGCCAATCTTTAGGTAAAGTCCACGAGATATAAGTCTGTCTATCTACTAATTCCATACATGCTTGGATAAACCTAGTATCTGCACGGTTCCAGTCATCAAGAAGTAATACACCACCGGCTTTCTTATCCGCAATCCATTCAGGAGCTGAATAAGACATTCTACTCTTACCTGTAGTTTGAAATCCTAGTTTAGAGTGATCGTTAACAGCTACTTCATCTACCCATTTACCTATTTTCTTACCTTCTTTATCTTTCCACATTTGGAATTGTTTAATAGGAAAACCTACTAAGTCACCTAATTCTTCTATCTGAGCTAAGTTAAGCTTTACAAAGTCTAGACCGTGTTTAGCTGTCATGTCCATAATACTAGTAGTTTTACCAATACCTGACTCACCTACTACTTCTATTGCTACAGGCTTTTTTCCGCCAGCCTGTAAA
>Ga0209337_1000816_pt1 | contig 24867 bp, 25 predicted proteins | sample LinPmetageLP53_FD_184044 | JGI IMG/M metagenome (GOLD analysis project Ga0209337, IMG submission 184044) | Marine viral communities from the Pacific Ocean - LP-53 (SPAdes) (version 2) | ecosystem: Environmental > Aquatic > Marine > Oceanic | place: Pacific Ocean | collected 2010-02-08 | reverse complement strand
GCAAAATATATATTATGGTCAAAACCAACTATTAAAGCAAGTATAAAAGATTATGTAAAAAAGTTTAATTTAAAATTGATTAAGTAAACATAATCTTCTATGTTTGGCAAAATTACCACGACTTTTTAATTTATGACAAATATCACATTCTTTTTTAGTTTTATTAAATAATTGATATTTATCTTTGTTTTTTATATTATGTTGTTTCTTCCATTCTTTTAATTCTTCAGATGTTCTAATTGGTTTTAACATATTTAAAAGAGGTTTTGTTTCTTTTTCAATATTAAGTTTTTCTTCTTCCAATAATTGTTTCTTTGTTTCAAAATTACAATCTTTTATTTTGACCATACTCCAATTATTCCATCCACCATTTTCACGAATAAACATATAAACTTTTGTATCTTTTTTTTCATACATATTTTTATGGTGATATTTTCTGTTTATAAAATTAGTTGTTGAACCAATATATATATCTTTTATTGATTGGTCATTACAAACAAGTTTATAGATACACGAATTATTATAGTTAATCATATTTATTATTTTTATATCCGTCTTCTTTTTAAATCAATTTAAATTAAATTATTATAGAAAAAAATAATTTCTATATTAATTATAATAAGATGAACTCTAATGCATTTTCTAATATTGATTTAGATATACTTCCAGTAAAAACTGATGGTACTGAACAAAAATTATCAAGACCATTACACCCACACCTTCCTAATATTGCAAATGGTCAAGTAGGTATATTAATATCTCCAGTAAAAACTGGTAAATCAACAATTATTTCAAATCTTTTATTAAATCCGAATTTTTATAAAGACCAATTTGACATGGTTTATATAATTTCAAATACTATTAATAATGATAGAACATCCAGATATTTGAAAGAAGAATTTCCAGAAACCATTTTTGATGATTTAAGCCGTATTGATGAAGTTATTCAAAATATTATTGATTATCAAGATTCATTTCCAAGAGGTGAAAAACCTTTTATAGCTGTTGTATTAGATGACTTTTTGGGAATTAAGAAATCAAGTAAAATAAATTATTTAGCAACACGTGCACGGCATTATAATATTGGACTTTTATTATTTGCATCACAATTATTTCGTGGATTAGAAACAACAATCAGACAAAATGCTACATTTGCTATTATTGGTTCTCCAAATCCAAATGAAAAAGAAATTCTCAAAATGTCTGAAGAATTCGGAGACCGTTACGGAGGTCAAACAAATTTTTTAAAGTTGTATAAAGAGGCATCAAAAAAGAAATACGGTTTTTTATATTTGGATTTACAAAGTAATCCATCAAAAGCATATTCTGGATTCGGCAAATTAATTTATGAAAATAATACCGAAACAGAAGGTGATGGATGGATAAAAGGAATTGATAAAGAAGAATAACGAATAATATTATTTCATGAATCTGGTTTTATTCCAATCGGACTCATTTGGCATTCATTCTTTAATATAAGATTGCCAAATGTGTCCAGATTAATGCTGGTTTTTTTAGTCATTTCTATTTACTGAAATTAATTTTGTGACTATAATACATCTTATTACATTCAATTAAATGTAATAATATCTATTTTTGCTGTGATTAATTATGCTCATTTTTGTAAAATGGGGGATTTTCCATGACGTACAGATTTTACATTTTTCTATAATTTAAATATTATAGAAAAAATTAAAATCTAAATTAATATTATATAAGCATGGATTTAGATTTACCAGAATTAGACATTGTCGAAGACGTTGCAGAGGTTATGAATGATGAACCACCACCAAATAAGGTGTTGTCAGAAGAAGAACACATTAAAATGATGGAAGATGAAGAAGAGAAAAAACAACCATTTGTCAGAAAAACAGCACCCAAAAAGAAGAAAGAATTGAGTGAAAAACAAATTGCTCATTTAAATAAGATACGTGGGATGGCTCTTGAAAAGAGAAAACTAAAAGCAGCAGCCAAAAAAGAAGCAGTAGATAAAGTAAAGGCTCAAGTATCTGAAGAACATAAACCGAAATATTATAAACCAAAACCAAAAAAAACACCAGAAGAAAAAGCATTAGAAAAAGAAGCAAAAAAGAAGTATAAAAAACAAACAATGGAAATTGAAGAAAATAATATTAAATCGGTAATTGAAGAATCTACACCAGATGATTTTGTTCCATCTCACAAAGCAGAAGTTAAAGAAAAAAAAGAAAAACAATTATTTAATCAACAAGATAGTTTTAATCATTTCATGGGTAATATGGAAACATATTTGAAAATGAGAGATGAATTTGAACAAGATAAAAAAGTCCAATTGAATAAAAAGACATCATCTAAACCAATTCCAGTACCCAAAAAAAAAGAAACCAATGTACTACCAACTATTTTGACACCTATTGAAGAGAATCCATTTTCATCTTATTTTGGTTAAATAAATTTGTTTTAAAAATAATATATATATTAATAATAAAGAAGATGTCCGAAACCATTATAATTGAAAGTAATCGACAAATCGCTTATAAACAAGAAAGAAAGAATTTAACTGGAGTTAATGAAAGGAATGCAAACGTTGTTCTACCTAATAATCAATGGAAAACAAGATTGGAGTCTGGAATAGTATGTGAAGTTGGAACAGAAATTCAAGTTGAAGCAGTTATGGTAAATACAAGAGGTTCACCAGAAGAAACAATCGAATTTTCTGGTATTGATAATGTTCAAGATGTAGATGAGGTCATTGATAATAAAGTTGATATAAGATTTCAAAAATATATCGTTAATAGACAACAATTTAATGCTAATTTACCTTTTCACAATACATTTCTTCAGCAAATCAACTCACAAGCTGGGAATTATGGATATGTATCATTTGCCGATTTTAATTTATTTAAAAATCATTTTCCATATCGGGGAATAGAAGGTATGTATGTTTCTGGAAAAGCAAGTGATGGAAGTTTAGTATATTCTGAAGTTAAAGGAGAGGGAACAAGTTTAGATGGAGTATTTACAAAACCACCAGCACCCGTAGATGATGCAGACCCGACAAGATATTATTTGGGTACAGATGATTTTGTGGGTTATATGAATATACTTAATTCACCAGACAGAGGAGCATGGAATTTTCAAACAACTGATATATCTTTAGAAGTATCAACGGGATTTAATACTCCATCAAAAATTGGAGAATCTTTGACGGCACAATTACATCAAAGACAAGGTATACCAGCATCATGGACTGCAAAACAAGTTCCAACAACTATTTACGAATTAAGAGGAGATGAATCATTAGGACAAGGTGAAATTGTTTCTGTAGTAAATGCTGGAATAACTGACCAATCATACCAAACTGTACCAACATCAACTGGGGATATTTTCAGAGCAAGATTTGAAGGTAATTGGTCAGCAAAAATTGCTGGTGAAGGTGCTACAAGTATAGCAGAAGGTGTGGGATATACAGAAGAACAAGGTCGTGATGTTTTTCATAGAAATATGTTATGCGGTAATCCGTATGAATATCGCGGTGTTTATCCATGGTTAGTTGGAAGAATAACCGCAAAATCATCCGCAACTATGCCATTACCTAATAGTACCGATATATCAACAGTTGGTTTATATACTGGTCACACAAATATAGATGCTGCAGATGTTGGACAATATGGTTTAAATACAGTTCTTCTTGACCAATTAGACTTTGAGACAGTAATATATGGTATAGATGATGTAAAATTTAAATATAATAATAATTCCCCACCACCAACAACTCCCGACCCATTTATACCAAGATACAAAGGTACGGCAGAGCTTGATAGAATGGATTTTTTTAGATGTGACAAAAATACATTAATAATTACAAATAATATTTATAATTTGGCGAATATGAGTTATTTTGAAGTTGCTTGGCTTGAAAATGAAATACCTGTTAATCATATTGATGAAAATTTAAATGCTAATCCATTAACAACTGATTTATCAAAACAATTTTATCAAGAATTATATTATGGAAGAGCAGATGACCAAAAAAGCTGCGGAGCAACGGGAACAAAAATTAATCTTACAAATACAAATGAATATTTAACAGCTTCTACAAACTTAAATTCTTACCAAATTATCCAAAGAGAACCATCAGAAATCGCAGCAAAAAAAGCATTAATCAGAAAAGCTGGTGTTGGTGGATGGGATGATAGAAATTATATAAATTGTTGGTCACGTTATGACCCGTTTTTTGACCAGACAAAACCAGGGTCAGTGAATTTTGTGTTCCCATTAGAATCAAAATTCACGTTGTTGGATTCAGATGGAAATTATCATGACCAATATTTTTCAAGATTAAGTGGATTAGCAATTGTTCCCGTATTTTATAAACAAGACCAATTAGCAGCAAATGGTGGTAATATTCCAAATAGTTTGAAAGATGTGCCATTTTGTGCTTTTGTTGCTTATGAAGGAATAAATATTGGTGAGGAAAAACCCGCACCTATGGAAGGTGAATTTTTTGGAAGGTCCCCATCTTTTTGTGACAATCTATTAGCAAAAGTTGTTTCGACACAAAAAACAACCCAACAACTTGAAGTAGTACCTCCAGCAACAACTGCAATCACAACTTATCCAACGGGGGATAATGCTATAAATACGAGAACATATCAATATATGCCATATTGCATGATAGGAGCAGATAATCCAACAATCCAATTTGATGATACATATGGACGATTCTCAATTTCTGGACTTCATACTGCAGTTCGTGCTGGTAATGGTGTATTTCAAGCTCCTTTAGGTGATGCAAATAACCAAGCAGACCAAGAATCAATGTGTGCATGGTCTCGTGAAAGTGCTATTTGTGGAACTGACTCAATTTATGCAAACAAAATTGAATACACTGGTATTGTTCAATCATCAGTAAACAATCCATTAATATCCTCCCAATCTGGATTAGCAATTCAAGATATATTTTTATATACAAAAATTGGAAGACAATTAGATTCAATAGACCCAAGAACCCCAGTCATTTATGAAGGGACACTTTTTAGTAAATTAGGTTTTGAATTAGAACAGCTTCTACCATATGTCGGTCAAAGACAATCAGCTTTTAATCGTGGTACATTTGGTCAATATTTAGGTACAGATAATACATTTGTAAACAAATATAATACCATGGTTGCTCCCGTCACAACAAATGCATATATATCTGGAGCAGACCAACTTTCAATGGTTAAGAATGCAAAAGATGATGTAATGGCAAATCTTGGTGCGACAGCATTCAGTCAAAGTGTTTTTATAAATGCTGTTTCGGATGATTTAGTTGCAGTTAATCTTCCTTCAAAACTTGATTATTCTTATTTAATAGTTTATTCAAATATTGTTCCTAATACTCAATTTTTCGGTGGAGGAAATGGACAACAAAAAATTCCAGCTGTTGCTTATGTTTCAAGAAATTATTCTACTGGAGATTTCTTCTTTGGACAAGAAACATCATGGAGTTATATTGTAGATAAAGAATTTATATTGACTGAATTTGATGTAAATATTACATTACCTAATGGATTACCTGCACCTATTGAAAATAATTCAAGTATTATTTATAAAATAACTAAACCTAAAGTAATGCCCCCTCCACTTTCAGCATTTCAACCACAAAAGAAAAAATAAAAAGTAAATATCGGTAAATCAACATTTTATCTGGACACATTTGGCATTCTTATTATAAAAGATAAAAGCCAAATGTGTCCGATTAAAATTTATTAAATTAAATAATTATTTATTAAAAAATATATAATTATTTAATAATGAAAAAGTGTGAAAAATGCAATTTAATAACTGCTTATTTTTTTGGTAATATTTGCCCATATTGTAAATTAAAATTTGGTATAAGCATCTTTTCTCTTTTCAAAATTTAATTTTGATAATCCTTTCTTTTTTGGTTTATTATTTTTGACTTTCTTTTTTTCATTCCATCCAACAAAAACATCTTTTGGTTTTACTGAAGGTTTTGTTTTTTTTTCAACTTCCTTTTTAACTTTTTTATCTAATTCAACTAAATTGTGACCATTCTCATAGTCAGTATTATCGTATTGAGATATTTGATATTCCATTATTATAATATGTTGAGATTTTAAATTAAATTCATTTAAATTAATTATAAAAAAAATAATATCTCTATTAATAATAAAGGATGAGTTTAGTCACACTAAGTAGTAAAAGAAATACCGAAGTTCAACGGGACACAGACCCCGCGATAATAAAAAACCATTTTAAAGATGGTTTAGTTTTACGTGAAGGAACCGAAGTTGGTTTGGTTTCTTTAACAATTAATAAATTAGATTTATTTGAAATTGTAGCGGGACAAAATGATATTTTTATTTGGAGAATTGGAAATCAACAAACATTTGAACAACATACAGTAACAATAGCAGAAGGAAATTATAATGGTTCATCTTTGGCTATTGAATTAGCAGCCAAGGCAAATGCATCAACACTTTTAGGAAATTTTAAAGGAACATGGACATGTACCTTTGACCAAACAGCACAAAATGGTGAAGGAGCATTTACAATGAATTATGGTCAGAATGAAACACCAGCAGCACCTAATACACAGACTTATGAAACTTATGGTGGGGGTACACCATCATTTGCAAACAATGGTTCTGCACTTGTTCAAGTAAGTGGAGCAATTGGAAATCCCGAAACTGATGATTTTGAAACGACTAATAATCCATTAATTATTACGGGAAATAAAGGTATTTTTCCTAATGATGGGGATTTTGAATGTATTATTCGACCACAAGAAGGATACACAGAAATTGACCAACGAGAAGCATTACGAGCATCTGGTGGTTTAGTTGATGAAACAATTTATACTGGAGGAACACCAACTAATAGATTAGGAACTTTTACACCTACAACGGGAACTCCAGCAGCAAATGGATGGACATTAGAGTTCATATTTGAAAATGGTGATGATAGTACATTTTGGACTTATTTAGGAGACGGAGAATGGGGTGTTGATGATGGTGGTGGTGGTGCTGACGCAGCATCAAGAGCAAATTCTGATGATTTCTATTTCTGGAATCCATCAAGAGGTGTATGGGCTGATGAATTGAATGGGGGTAGAGGTGCTGAAGTTGTAAACACTGGTTCTTTTTATATCAGAAATGGTGGTGTTCCATTCAGTGTAGTACAAGGAAATGTAGGTATGGGAACAACTGTTGCTGGATATGTAAGAAATTATTTATACAAAGGGAGGGACAATTATCCAGGAGATACTAATGCAGATATATTAAAAAGTTCTCCAGACGGTTTTGATATTACAGTAACGTGTGATGACAATTTACAAAAAAATGGGGTTGACTTTTCACTTGGAAAAATGGTTCAAAATGCTGGAATAGAATTTCCAAATCCAAATTGGAGATTACCCTCAGCAATGGTTGCTGATTTTCAAAATTTAGACCCTACAACAGATTTTTCTGCTCTTCCACCCGTTGGTGGTGTTACTCCTTCAAATTGGACATCATATAATTATCCCGATGACCATATTAAACTCCGTATAGCAATTTCAAAAGTTATTCAAATTCAAATATATATATCCCATGATACTTCGGGTAATGGAACTTTTATTGAAGAACAATTTTTGAGAAGAACGGGTGATAATAATGGATTTAATACAACTATTAAAGAGAAATTCTTTCCATTAAGACCTGTAATTGCAATTGGTCGAGGTAATCAATATTTTGCATCACGATATTTTCTTCAAGGTAAATTTGATGATACAGAAATTCTCAACCCAAATTTCGAAATTGCTTCATCAGCTGTAACCCTTCATAAAGATGATGCTGTTGATTTAGAAGATGAATCTGAGACCGTTATTGCTTCACCAGCAGCAGCAGTACCAGCAAATGCAATGACCGTAAGTGCATTATATAAATTTGGTGAAATATTTGCATCTGATACTGCTGGTCAAAAACCAGAAGGAGGATTGTCTGCCGAAGACCTTACACCATCTGGTTCTATAAATAACTTAATCGGATTTAATAGATTATATAATTTTGCTTTGGGTCAAACATCAAATGGTGTTACATCAACAAATAATCCAATTACAAATATTGCTGAACCAACATTATCTTTAGAATTACCAGATTTTAATATTAAAGGAGCAAATGGTAATACTGGAGATAGTATGAGAGTAATTGCTGTAGTACCAAAAGAAGAACTTAATACAAATGAAAAAACTGGAACTTTACATTATTATCCAACTTTCCCAATCATGATTGATTTGAATCTTCCACAAGAGCAAATATTTTATGATTTAAATGCAATTTTAAGATTACCAGATGGAAGAGTTGCAAATGATTTAATTAATCCAACAGAAATTACTTTATTGTTCAAAGAAGGTGAAGAAAGTAAACAAAGAAGAATGTTAAAAGAACAAGCTGCAATGATTTCATCAGTAATGGGAAACAGACAGTCAGCAATGATTGGTGGAATTGGAAATGGAAATCCATTAATATAATTTTTAAAAAATATTTAGTAATTTAATTTTTATTTAATTAATTTTTATTTAATTAAATAAATTTGAGCGGACTCATTTGGCTTTTATTCTTAATAATAAGATTGCCAAATGTGTCCTTTAATAAACAATTTATAAATAATATGTTTAAAATGGCTTAAAAGAATATCTCATTATATAATATAATGATGATTACAGAAAATAAAATGAATTCATTTAAATTTGGTACAATTAAAACTATTAATGGGCAACAAGTATATGTTCCATTTAAAAAAGGAAAAGAAAAAATCTTTAATAATAATAAGAACACTATGATTAACTCATTTTTAAAATTTGGGCTTTTACCTAATTCAAAATGTCCATCCAATGAATGGAGTATATCAGAAAATACATCAAGGAAAAAAGCATGGTCAAAGGAAAAGAAAGCATCATCATTTGGTGGAGTTGGAATTCCTTGTGGAAAAGTCAATGATTGTTTTGTTGTAGATTTAGATGATTATAAATGGAGTGATGACCATCCATTTATTAAAAAGTTTGGTAAAGGAGATTATCACAAGAAATTTGATACTTATGTTCAACAATCTGCTGGAGGAGCATGGCATCTATTTTTTAAATATGATGAAGAGTTCTTTAATAAATGTCACAATAAAACTGGTATTGATATTCTTTCTGACCGTAATTCAGAAGGAGAATATAAAGGAAAATATGTTGTTGGTGCTGGTACGACAATTCGATTTACTGAAGACATGAAAAAGAAATATAATTCAAAAGAAAATTTTGGAACTTATAAAATATTAAATGATAAACCCCTTACAGAATGTCCAGAAGATTTGAAAAAATGGTTGAGGGAAAATATATATATTGACAAAGATGTAATTAGAACTAAAAAAGAAAAAGTAGAAAAAGAGATTGCAATTTCAAATACTCCCGAATATTTTAAATACAATTTATCAGAATATCGAGTATCATTGATTTGTCAAAAATTGTACAAGAAACAACCAAAATATTTTACCGAATATCGTTCGGGTGAAGATTGGTCTTATTTAATTTTCACAACTGCGATGAAATCAATTGGACATCATAAAATGTGGGATAAATATTCAAAACTATATGCAAATGGAAATTATAACAAATCAGAAAATCAAAAGATTTGGAATGGTATTACACAATATAATAAATATAATTGTTTTAATAAAATTCTTCTTGAGATTGATGAAAGAACCCTTTTGGATTATGTGAAATATAAACCAATTAATGAAGAAACTATTCAATATTCAAAAGAAGGTGAATGGGATAAACTCGGAAAACATATTAAAATTCCAAATGTTGATATTCAAATAAAATCTGGTACTGGAACTGGAAAAACTACAATTGTGAAAGAGCATTTTTTGACTAAAAAAAGAAATTTCATTTCAATTGTTTCAAGAAGGTCTTTGGCATATGAACAATATAAAACATTTATTGAAGCTGGAATTGATTGTGTGTGGTATGAGAATTTCGAAGGAGGTAGAATTCCAGAAGATAAAAATGTTGTAATTCAGATTGACAGTATCATGAAATTATATTCTTATTTGGATAATATTCACAAATATACAATCTTTCTTGATGAATATTCAAGTTTAATTGAACATTTAATTATTTCACCAACATTGATGAAAACTCGTTCTATTGTTTTCAAAGTCTTCAAGAAATTAATTAATAAATCAAAACAAGTGATTTCAGTTGATGCAGATTTGACAAAACATACATTGAAATTTTTAACAGCTTGTGGTCGTCCATTAAATGTTTGGAATAATACATTCCAACACAATAAAGGAGTACCATCATTGGAATGGTTTAATATTGAACAGATGGTTGAAGATATGAAAAAAAAAGACAAATTTATGGTTTGCATGGATTCAAAAACATCAGCATTAGCTTTGGCTGAAAAACATTTTGCTTGTGAAGCATTAGAACATATTGATGAACAAACAGTTGTCATAAACGGTAAAGCAGTTAATAAATATGAAATGACAGTTTATAAAGATAGTAAAGGATTAATTTTAGTTGTATCAGCTGAAAATGATTTTGTACCAAATCTCGATGAATGGGATAGAGTTATATTTAGTCCTAAAATTGTTTATGGTTTAGATTCAATCATGAAACGTGAAGTTTATTGTATTTATAAAGAGCATACTATTTCACCAAAAGCAATGATTCAACAAGTAGCAAGATGTAGAAATATCATTCAGTTAAATTATATGTTTTGTAAAAAGAAATTTGTCAATCCAGTATTTATTGATATTAAGGATGTTTCAAAATCTAATAATCAAAGATTAGAATTTGTTGATTGGGTTGAGGTTTGCGAAGAATCTGATGTGAGATTTTACAAACAAATATTAGCAACTATATTGTATAATGATGATTGTTATAAAACAAATAAATTTGTTCATTTCAAGAACATGCTAAAAGAAAAAGGTTTTGTTAAAGTACCTACAAGTGTTTCTCAAACAGCTATTTCAGATTTGAGAGTCATGGAAGAGAAATATAAAAAGAAACAGATTGATGAATTTGATGAGTTGAAACCATTACATCTTGCAAGAAACACTATTCTTAAAATTCCATTTGAATTGAGAAAAACATATTGTCAATTATATTTGAATGATAAAGCATTTAATCAATATTCAAATGTAAGAAAATATTTGATAAATGATGAACATGATATTAATGATAAATTAGTTGAACAAGAAGATTTTAATGTCAACAAAGTAAAAACTGCAAATTATAAAATAGTACTAATTCAAAAGTTCTTGAAGTATATTGAAGCAAAAGATAAATTTAATATTCAATCAAAAAAGAAATTAACAAAAGAAGAAGCTGACAAATGGTTTGGATATTTGGATACAGCTTTTAGATTTAGATTTGAAAAGGAAAAACCAGACATGACAACATTAGCTGGAGTTGATACAATCACATTGAAATGTTTAAAACAATTATTTGGGGGAAACTTCAAATTAAAACATGAACTCACAGAAGACCAGATTGAATCTGGAAATACTCAAATGACATTTGCAAAGACAAATCTTACATCAACATCAAGAAAGACAATTGACGGTGTTAAAATTACTACTGTAAAATTAAATAAAAGTTTCTTTGAAAAGGTTTCAGAAGTCATCTCATTTTCTTTTGGAGAAGAATTCAAATACAAACAATATCTTTCATTGGATACTCCAACAATTTTGGATGACGATGAATAAATTCTATTTTTTATACATTTTGTATATTTCTTTCATTATATCAATATTGTGTTAATATTGATATAGTGCAATATATGCTGGTTTTATTCTTGTTTTATTTATTATATTAGTTTTATTCTTATTTAAGGAATAAAAAATATTTTTTATTCTATCTTTAAGCATAAAACCATAATAGAGCATATAACCAGCATAAAACCAACACACAACATATTATCAAGTTAATATTAATATAATCATTATATTAATATTATAATGATTTTAATTTAAAATAATATCTCAACTAATATATAATGGACAATTATCAAACACTTTATAATAATTTACCAATTGAAATGGTAAATAAAATTTTATTTCAATTCAAAGGAATGCAACATCCAATATCATGTATTATAAAAGATTATTTCAATGAGCTGGATTCACAATACTCGATTTATCTTAATGTACAATTAATAAAAGAAAGAAAACATATTGAAAATGAGGGTGAGGATTCATTCTCAATAATAGTAAAAGAGACCTATAAGGAGGTATGGATAGATTATCCACGAATGTTTTTTCCCGTTGAATATGATTTTATTGAAACTATTATTTATGAATTATATGATGAGGAATAATATCTATTTAATAATATTTTGTTTTATATTAATATAACAATGATAAATCAAAAGACTGAACAAGAAAAAGAAAAGATTAGGCAATATCATCGAGATTATCGACGACGGAATAAAAAAGAATTGACAGAAGAAGAAAAGGAAATCAAAAGACAATATTATAGAGACTATTATCAAAGAAAGAGAAAAGAAGAAAAGAAAAGACAATATAATAGAGAATATTATCAAAGAACAAAAGTAGCTAATCCAAATCCAAAAAAAAGAGGTAGAAAACCTAAAGAAAAAGCTACACCTCTTAAAATTAAAAAATCGGCTTCACCATTTATACTTTATTTCGATTAAATGATTATTATATTAATATTATTTCCATTTAAAATTTAATCTAATATTAATATAATAATGATTTATTTAATACCCAAATGTTTTAAAAAGAAAAAAGACTTTATTGAAAAATGTTTCAAATATTTAGATTCTATTAACAATCTTGATATTGAATTTAATCCACAAAAATCTATTTACCCAAGATTAAAAAAAAGTAAAAAAAGAGGTAAAAATGCATTAATTGAAATTCTTAATGTACTTCAACCAAGTTATTTCTCTGACGAGAATCACTTAATGAATGAATTAATAAATGTTTTAAAATGGAGTTTAAGGAAAAAGGAAATAAATGGAATCCAAGTTTTGGCAATAACAACTTCAAATTCTAATTTATTAAATGATAAGTATTTTCCATTAAATGAATGGTCACATATTTCAGAAACTGAAACAGATTTATTGAATACAAAAATAAATACAATGTCACAAGTATTATTTAATAATGTTTGCATGGAGGAAGAGATTATTGAAACTGTAAAAATAATAAAATCACATCTTGATAATTATGTTATTAGTACAGAAGAAAAATTGGAGATTATTAAATATATTATAAATAATTAAAAATCTAATTATAATTATATAGATAATGTCATTGGAAATAATAAATAAAAAAATACCATCAAATAATGGAAAAGCAGAGATAATATTGGCAAATCATGCATCAATATGGGCTGATAGTGTACCAGCACCAATTGTTGATGCTAATCAAAGAGATGGATGGTATTATACAAATACATCAGCAACAAATAAAGCAAATATATATTTTTTTGATGGAATGCAAGAAACACTTTTACTTCGTGATATTAATTCGGTTTGGGCAAAAATAGCTATTGATAAAAATACAGATGTTCAAAGTCGTCCTTTTTTTATTGTTTATACAAAAATGACTGGAGTTGGAGATGCTGGTTCTTTTTATCATTCTAAATTGACTTATCAAATGGATAATAATGTTAATATTGGAATTGGTGAAGAAGTAATTATTCACACACATTTCACACCGAATATTTCTTACGATAATAGAAATATTGTTTGTCCTAATATAACAATTGATGGTGATGGATTAGGGTCAGAAGAAGTTCTTTATATTACAATTCATACTGATAGTGGAGCATCTGCTGGAAATGTTCAAATACTTTTTCAAAATCTTGGATTTAGTTCAAAACAAGGTCATGTTCGAAATCTCCATTTGAAAGGATTTCAAGAAGCCCAATATCCTACTGACCCTTCTACGGGTATATTGTTCACAACAGAAAGTAATCGAAGAATTGATTTGGCGGAATCCATGACACTAATTGATGGTCAATATACTTTTTCAAATTCGGTTCAAAATATACATCCGTCTAAAGGTGATGTCACTATATTTGGTAATTCTAATACACAAATTACAGATATTGAGGTTCAATATTCGGCAGATGATACAAACTGGTTTTTTGCGTCGAATCATTACGTCAATTTCCATGGAGGTTCAAATGGAGATTTTGCAATGGATTTTAAAACATCTGCGAAATATATCAGAATAACTCAATTTAATAATCATGGCTCAAATCGACAATTAAATTTAAATATAAATTTAACTTAAATTAATTTCTTCAATATTGTATAGTTCAATGAATGTTTTAAAATTAAAAAAACTGGTGTCTAAATTAAATAAAGAAGACCGTATTGTTGGTGTTTGGAAACTTACAAAATCTGAATTGATGCATGAATTATCCAAAATTAGATATATGATTGACGATGAAAATTTAAGACTAATACCAACAGTTTCTATGAAAAGAAAGAAAGCAATAAATAAATAAATATTGAGCGGACTCATTTGGCAATCTTATATTAAAGAATAATTGCCAAATGTGTCCAGATAAAATGTTGATTACAAATATATATTTAGTTTTATTTTAGTTTTTTTATTTAAAATTAAAATATAATGTTATATTAATATAATGACTTTTATTGAAACAATTAAAAAAGAGATTTCCGAAAAGAGGAAATTGAGACCTTCTTCTCTCAATGCATATGCTGCTAATATGAATAAGTTACATAAATTAATGTTTGATAAAGAAATAACTAATTTAGATTTTTTGAAGAATAAAAAGAAAGTAATGGAAACAATTGAAGAAAAGAAACTGTCAACAAGAAAGACATATTTGGCAGCAATAGTTGTAACCTTAATGGCATTTGATAAAGATGAAAAATTAATATCATATTATCGTGACGAAATGGAAGATTTAGCAAAACAATTCAATGATGACATGGAAAAACAAAAGAAATCAGAAGTACAAGATAAAAATTGGGTTAGTTTAGCAGCCTTAAGAAAAGTAATGAGAAAATATCGAAATGAATTAAATGAAAAAGGAATATTTAAAAAAGATGCAGATGATTTAACAAATAAAGAATTTGATTTACTTCAAAAATGGATTGTTGCATCACTGTATATTCTTGATGAAAATCCCCCACTTAGATTGGATTATATAATGAAAACTATTTCAAATAAAGAATATGAGAAATTATCAGAAGACCAAAAAAGAGAAAAGAATTATCTGGTAATTAAATCACGAAATAATAAAATGTTTAGTCTCGGTGAATATAAAACGTCTGGTAAATATGGAACAAAAGAAATTCCAGTAGGTAAGAAATTAAATTCAGCATTAAATATTTGGCTAAAGTTCAATAAATCTGGACATCTTCTTTTAAATTCAAGGAAAGAACCAATGACCGCAAATGGTCTTACTAAATATCTTCAAAAAACATTTGCTCCTACTGGAAAGAATATTTCATCATCCATGATACGACATATTTTTATATCTGAGAAGTTCCCCGCACAGAATAAAGAAAAAGAAGAAGTAGCCGAAAAGATGGGACACAGTGTTCAACAGCAGACACTATATTCTAAAAAATAATAATTAAATACATTTAAAAATAAATGGATAATATTAATTAAAAAGTATGCCGAATAATAAAAAAGAAGTTCAAAAAAAATCAGACGATAAAAGAAAGAATGACCCTAAAAGAATTGAATATATGAAAAATTTACATAAACAGCCGAAACATATTAAAAAAAGGATGATTTATAATTGGAAAAATAAATATGGTATTATTAGTGAAGATTATGATAAATTATATGATTGGTATAAAGAAAAAACGAATTGTGCTCAATGTAATATTGAATTTAGTTTAATATTTGGTAAATATCACAAAGTATTAGACCACGACCATAAATCTGGACTTGTAAGAAATGTATTATGTAACAATTGTAATTGGAATTGTAATAAAGAAGAAAGAAAGGAAAGAATGAAAAAAAGAACAACAACACCAGAACAAAAAAAAGAAGTTAGGAATAATTGGAATATACAAATAATTTGTGAATGTGGTTCTTCTTTTAAAAAATCACAAAAATCAAGACATCAAAAATCTAATAAACATTTAAATTATTTATCTCAAATTAATATCTAATTAATATTATATACAATGAGTAATTCCTGGATTTTATTCGTAAAGTCATATGCTGCAAAAAACAAAATGAAGTACAATGAAGCATTAAAAGACCCTAAATTAAAAGCTGCTTATAATAAATCAAAAGGAACAAGTAAAGGTAAAAAAGGTGCTGTTAGTTCTTCTGGTGACAATAAAATTGATGATTCAACAAAAAAAGGAGGAATGAGAAAGACAGCAAGGAAAGCTTTTAAAGGTCGAAATAAAAAAGAAAGTCAAAAATAATTTTATTTTAATTTAAATTTATTACATTAAAATAAATATCTTCTATTATAATAATAATAATGTCGCAAGGTTTAGCACAATACGAATCAACCGTAGCTGGTTTCGGAAATGCTGTTGACAGTATCCGAAGTTTTACTTCTACATATGACACTGACTTTTTTAGAAATTGGACAGAAAAACACAATTTACAAATGGAGAAATTAAAATCAGCTTCAGATGTTTCTGGTGGTATTGGAGGAGCATATATTGCTGGGAAAATGGGTTATGCTGCTTATCAAAAAAGAAAATTAGCACGAAAGAAAAAACCAGATGATGATGATGAAAATGAGGATGAAACCCCAGATAATCAAGGAGATGAAAATGGTAATGAAAATCAAGATGCTGGAGCAGCTGAAGAAGAAGACGAAGAAGTAACAGGATTTGGTGACGATGCTGATGCCGCAGCAGAACAAGGTGTCAGTACTGATGTAGATGGAGTTCTTGAAAATATTCCATCAACTACATCACGATTTGGTTTTAATCTTGATAGAGATGCCCCAGAACAACCAGAACCACCACCAGATGAAGCACCTCCAGTAGAAGAAGCACCCGAAATTCCTTCAGCTGCAGAAGCTCCCGCAGCAGATATGAGTGCGGGAGTAGAAGCTGGAACATTTGAATCGGGTGTAGGTGGAACTGTAACTGCAGCCCCAGTAACAACTACCGCTGCAGAAGGTGGTGCGGATGCTGCTTCTGCTGCTGCTGCTGCTGGTGGTGAAGAAGCCACAGCGGGTATTCTTGGTGCTGTTGCTGGAGCATCAGAAGTAATTCCATTTATCGGAATATTTGCAAGTATTGGGATAGGACTTTATGAATTATTTCATCATCCACACAAAGCACCATCAGCACCACCAGTTTCTACTGCATCCAGTAAAGGAGAGATGGTATTACCTTCATTTGATTCAGTTACAGATACACCAGCATCATCAAGTGCTTTTTAAAGTTCACTTAATTTTCATTTTTTCAAAATTATTAATTAAAACTACGTTTTAATGATTTTACTATTTTTATCATGTTTCTTTCCAGTCATTATTTGACCATTTGGCATTTTATGTGTAAATCTCTTAATTGCTTCTTTTTTTATATCTCCTTTTCCATATTTTAATAACTCATTTCTATCTACATCAGCAGCTTTTCCAAATAATAAAGAAGAAGCCAGTCTTGCAAAAGACCATGATTCCTTTGTTTGATTTGGTCGAGAACCTCCAGTATAATATGCTGCCATACCTTTTTTTAAGATTTTATTAATACCTGTTGTTGATAATAAAGTTTTATTTATTTTAGTTTTATCAGTTATAGGAAATCCGAATTTTTTTTCAAATCGAATTACAAAAGGGCTTCTTTTTGATTCAAATGATTTTACCTTTGGTCGGTCTTTTTGTTCTTTTATTGATTTGATTTGTTTTTTTTTATCTTCTTTAGTTAATGATTTTGGAACGTATTTTTTATTATAAGACATTGTGTATATAATAAACATTATATTTTAATTATTTATTTTTAATTTAAATAATTAATATAAAAATAAAATCTAATTAATATTATATAAAGATGTTTAAGGCAAATGAAAATTCGATGTTTGTTCCGACAAAAACAATTTCTATTAAACCAGAAGCCCAAATTGATTATAATCCAAGTAATCAGAACAATATTAGATGGTTAATTCCACAACATATTGGATTTTTTGACCCAAGACAAACTCAATTGAAATATAAATTGACTATGTCTGGTCGTGGTTATGCTAAACCAGATTCACGAGCGGGAGCACATAGTCTTCTCCGTGATTTAAGAATCATGGATGGTACGGGGACTACAGAATTGGAATCAATCCAAGATTACAACGTTTTAACTGCTCAATGGTGGGGATACACACAAAATGAAAGTATAGCACATAAACGAGATTTATTTGAAGCAAGAAGTGCTAATCAGAATGTTGATAATCAATTACTTTATGGCACACCTCCAGTTTGGACTGGTGGTGCTGCTGTTGCTACAACTGCAAGAACTGAAAAAACAATTGAAGTCACACAGCCAATATACTCTGGAATTTTAGGAGGTGATAGAGTTTTCCCTGTTGTTGCTACTCAAGGTTTAAGGGTTCAAATGGTTTTAGATAATTTAAATAGAGTTCTTCAAAATCCAACAAAAGCTGGAATTGTTGATAGTACACTTGCTGCTGATTCTTCTCAAGTCATGGAACTCAAAGTAGCTATGCAAGGTGCTGGTGGAGCAAATCCATTAGCAAAACAAGAAAAAACTGTGGGAAATCTCGATGACACTTTTACATGTACCATTAAACAACCAGCAGATGCTGCTTCTGGTATTGGAGTAAATAGAAATGCTACTCCATTCAATAACAATCCATTTGATATTGGTGACATGCTTTACGTTGCTAAGGCTGATTTATCTGATGAAGTTCAGCTCGGAATTATTACTGCTTTTGGTGTTGATGGTGATAATGACCTTCAAATTACATTCAATCCAAATCGTCCAATTGGTGATGCTCTCGGAAAAGCTCCAGATGGTACTGGAACTGCAAAAGATTATGCAGCGGGTTCTTTTATTTTTATTAAACAACAAGACCGTGTGAATGGTTTAACTACTATTGCAACCGCTCCCGCAGCTGTTACTGCTTCAGCAGAAACTAAAATATCTTATTCTATTCAAGACATTGAGATGTTAATGTTACAAGTACAACCACCTCCAGCATATATTGAAGGAATGATGAAACAAGTATCCTCTGATAAAGGTCTCTCCATGGATTATCGAACATGGACTTTATATAGATTCAATCTTTCCACAACTAATGGTTTAACCAATCAATTAATTCCAGCAGTACAAACTCGTGCATATTCAATCTTATCTATTCCTTTAGGAATTGCTGAACAAAATAATATTAATAAAGATAGTTTCAAAGGTTTAACAGATGGTTGTCAAAATTATCAATATGTTTATGGAGGTTCTTTAATTCCAGACCGTCCAATTAATCTTGTTAGATACACACAAAATCCAGAAAGAACTGATGCATTACATATTGTTGAACTTGAAAAGAGTTTAGTAAATGCGGGATATGGGGTAAGAAATCTTTTAAGAGTTCCAGACCGATTTTTATTAGGTCGTGCTTTTTCCAAATATGGTCAAGTCATGAATCTCGCACCACAAGATTTATCTCTTCGTGTAGAATATGAAGGAGCAACACAAGAGAAATTATATGAACATTTTGTTCAATCATTAAGACGTGTCAATATTTCTTCAAAAGGTGTCATGGTTATGTAATTATGAGATTTATCTGAGCGGACTCATTTGGCTTTTATTCTTTAATATAAGATTGCCAAATGTGTCCAGATAAAATGTTGATTTACCGATATTTACTTTTTAAAAACATTTAATAATTTATTTAATTTAAATTAATTATTAAAAAAAAAATATCTTTATTAATAATAAAGATGAATATCGTTAATATAGAAAAAGTTGAAATTCTCCCCCTCAATCCTCCAGCCAATAATGCTTACAGTTTCAAAGAAGGTTTCCCAATCATGCAATTTTTAATTCCAAATCAACCGAAACTCCTTTCTGGTTCTTCAATGAGATTAAATGGTGTTTTACGTGTTAATTCCAGTACAAGTAATGAAGCCGCACCTGTTCTTGCTGATAATAATAATAATAAAGGTGGAGGAGCAAAAAATATTGCTTTATCAAATCGTATTGGTGTTGCTTCAGCAATAGACCAAATTACCCTCTCTTCCATGACAAATCAAACTTTAGAAGTTGTACGTAGTTATGGTCGTTATTTGGCATCAGCCCAATCTGTTACACATAGTCAAGAAGATTTAGATACAAATGTTCAAGTTGAAAGTCTTACAGCATCACGAAGCATGAATGGTGCATTTTTAGTCAATCAAGATGTTTCATTTAGTATTCCTTTAAGAACTGGATTATTAAGTGGAGCTTCTGAGATTCCAATTGGTACAAATGGAATTCGTGGAATGATTGTTCAATTACAATTATCACCAGATTCTCAAGTTTTAGGTGGATGGATTGATAATACTGGAACAGCACAAAATACTGCAGCTGCTGGAACTGGTGCTTTTTATCAGTTAAGAGATGTATCCTTATCTTATAATCTTTTAGTTCCAGATGAACAAGGAACACAACAAATGAGTAATCCTTCAACGGGAGCTTTACAATATAATGCAATTAGTCATTTATATTCGGTCGTGAATTCATCTGATGCTACTCAAAATTATAATTTAGGAACAGCAAAAACACTTTCAGTTTTTCATAACTTCCTCCCAACAACTCATTTAAATAATTATGGACAAGACGGTTTTGCAACTCCAAAATTACAGAATGCTGCTGCTGGTGTTTACAATGATGATGCAGAAATTCAAAGAGTTTCTTTTCTCAAGGGTGGTGTCAATTTCCCTCTTGAAAATGAAATTGATGTTAGTGTTCCAGCTTTAAATGATAGACCATTATCTGAACTTGAAATCAATTTTATTAATAGTATAAAATCATATCAGAGCATGAATCATTCTTTAATGTCACTTAATACTCAAAATCAACTTCCAACAAATGTCAATCCATTAGATGGTAATGATGTATCTAAATTCACCCAAGTTGAAAATAAAGAAGTATTTGGTATTGGTGTTGCTGAAGACCCATATAAAGTTGGAGTCGATTTCAAGAATACTAATTATGGTGTAAGAATTGTGAGTGACCTCAATGGGTCATCACCAAATAGTGTTTTTACATATGTATTAGCACAAAATCAATTAATGTATTCCCCTCAAGGAATTTCAGTTGTTTCGTAAAAGACTCATTTGGCTTTTATTCTTTAATATAAGAATGCCAAATGTGTCCGATTTTGATTCTTAGAATTCTTAGAATTTATTAGAATTTATTCACAAATATTATATTTAAATTTTTTCATTTTAAAAACATTTAATAATTTATTTAATTTAAATTAATTATTAAAAAAAAAATATCTTTATTAATAATAAAGATGAGTAATTCACAACTTCCCGACGTTCTTAATGTTAAGCCATTAAATGCTATAGAAACAATGAATATAGAAACTTCACAATTAGACCCAATTGTTATTAATCAAAATTCTTGCCGTTTTGTTTTAGAAAGAAAAGGAATTCTTGATGTTGGTTCTGTAATCACAATGTCAATTCACCCAACTGATGCAACAGCAGATAAAAAATGCTTTTTACCGATTAAAACTGGATGCCATGCTTTAGTTAAAAAAGCCCTTCTTCGGGTTGGTACAAAAGTTCTTGCTACTTCTGATTTATATGGTACACATCAAACCATTCGAAGAGCATTTAAAACCAATGAAGAGAAATCTCAAAAAGATTATGTTAAAAATGGTACTCATGATTGTTTCGAACCAGACAATCAAGGAACTGGATTTTATCAGATGAAAGATGTCATTTATGATGCCGCACAAACAGCAGCAACAATTGACCCTTCTGTTCAAATCACAGTTTCTGAAACTGAATGTCCAGTCTTTTCAATTAGACTTTCAGAATTATTTCCAATGATGAGAAACGTACAACTTCCTTTATATTTAATGAATGAACCAGTTTCCATTGAACTTACTTGGAATAGTCAAATAGATGGTGCTGGAACATTAGGTAAAATGCTTTGTTTCCAAGACGGTTTTGGGGGAACTACGGGAGCTAAAATTGGTCTTGATAATGTCAAATTCCTTGCTGATTACCTTACCTATGAAGATGGAAGAATGGCTGCTACAGCAAAAATTGTTAATTCTGCACAAGGTCTTGCAATGCCATATGAAGACATGATAGTTACTAATACAAATATTCCAGCTGCAACTGTTACTGGAACTGATATAATTGTTCAAAACATTACACGAGATTTAGGTCTTTCTGGACGTAATGTTAGACAGATTCTTCTCCATGATAGAGAAGCAGCAAGTAATAGTCTTTTAGGAGTTTATAATGCTGATGGTTTTAATGTTGCCGATAGTTACAATTGGAGAATTAATGACCAAACAATTTATTCACGAGAAGTTACACTTCAAGCACGAAAAGCAAATCAATTAGCTCAATGTTTTGGAACTCCAATAAATTGTTTAAATGCTGAATATTCTTCTGATGCTCTTTCTAATAAACAAGCAGCAAATCATCCAGTCAATAACAATATTTTAACAGCTTCAACTTTTGAAGGAATTAGTCAAAGAGATGCTCAAAATTCTATGCATTTTACTGGGGTTGATTTATCAACAAGTCCACTTAATATTCCAAATACTGGAATTAAAGTTGGACAAAAACCCGTTGAACATTTACGAGTATTAAGAAGAACTAATGAAAATAAAGCCGCAAGAAATTCGGTTTATTTTTCTACCGTAGAAAGAGCATTTGTACTTCGTAATGGTCTTGTATCTGTTTCAGCATAATTTCAGAGTAATCTCAATTTAATAATAAAATGTTTAAAAGATATAAAGAATATCTCATTATATTATATAACGAGAAATATGCCAAGAAAACAAGGTTCTAATAATTCCACGAATTATCACTATTTACTTAAAAAATATATTGATGATGATAAAACCCAATTACAAGAAAAAAGATATTTTAAAACTCAAGGTGAAATTCAAGAAGAATATTCCATGAAAAGATGTTCTATTTATAATTTAATAAATATTAACAATTCACAAAATTCAATTAAAAAAAGAAAATATAAAAATATTAGTATTGAAAAACTTTCACCACCAATTCCAATTTATTCACAAATTGAAACAATTCCATCTGGAATAGTTAATTTATAATTTATTCCGTAAAAGAATTATATTAATATTAAAATCTAATATTAATATAATAATGTACTCTATTTTATTTGGACATTACTTTTATATCAAAGATATAGAAGCCATGATTGATACTGTAACCAAAAATCGAAAACAAAAACGATTAGAAGGTCAAACGTTGAATACCTCTTTTGCTGAGGATTTAAAAAACTTAATGATGGGTATTGAAGACACCATAATATCTGATAAATCTTGATAAATAATTATGCATTTTTAATGGTTTTTAATGGTATTATCATCAACAACCATAATAACTTCTTTGTCTTGTTCTTTCAAGAAATTAATTCTTTTTTCTTTTATAAAATCAAATTGTTCTTTTGTTATTTTATTTCTTACCATTTTTAATTCCAAATCTTTGTGACTTCCAAATATATCATCTGTATGATATTTAGAACAACAATGTGTAATTCTTCCTTCTGTTCTGTTTGAAACATCAAAACCACTTCCATGACAATGTAAATGTGGTTTTAATGATTTATATATCTCACCATTTCTTTTTAATGGATTATATTTAGTTCTTCCATTAACATCAAAACAAAAAGGGCATTTGTAATACATATGTACTCCTTTAATATGAGAACAATGTACAAAAATCACATTGTCTAAACGGTCAGTATATTTATTTTCTAAATTGATTTTTTGAGCTTCTGTAAAATCAGAGTAAAACGTCATTATATAATATACTGAAGAAAATAATCTTTATATATATTAATCATTATATATATAATTTGATTATACATTACTCATTTCTTTGAAGATAGGATTGTGAGGTTCATTTGCATCGGGACAATCATCTTTTATTTTCTGGTCACATTCCATGCAACCAGATTTAAAATGTTTAACATTTTTTAATGCATAAATTAATGATGCCAACATTCCCCCAAGACCTCCTAACATCAAGGTTATTTCTTCTGCTGTATATTTATGACGACCATCTTCAGTAACAGCTAAATCTGTAATATCAAATGTAAAATTATCCATATTATATTTGATTTAGATTTTATTTTTACTTCAATTAATTATTATCTAAATTAATTATAATAATGATTGAAGTAAAAATAAGTAAATCGACCAATCCAAAAAAGAAACTAATGGCAGTTTTTTTTGAAGATAAAGACGGTAAACACAAAAAAACCAAGACAATTCATTTTGGTTCTGCACCTAATAAAGATTATACAATTTATTATAAAGAGGATGGTAAGAAAGTAGCTAATGAAAGAAAATCGTTGTATTATGCAAGACATATGAAAAGAGAAGATTGGACAAAAGCAATGACTGCTGGTACATTATCAAAATACCTACTCTGGAACAAACCAACATTGAAAGCAAGTATTGCCGATTATGTAAAGAAATTTAAATTAAAATTAATTTAGAAAAAATTAATTTCTATATTAATAATAATAAGTATGAACTTTAATAAAGACGATTTTGACTTGGATATTCTTCCAGTAAAAACTGATGGTACTGAACAAAAATTATCAAGACCATTACACCCACACCTTCCTAATATTGCAAATGGTCAAGTAGGTATATTAATATCTCCAGTAAAAACTGGTAAATCAACAATTA
>Ga0209337_1000815_pt1 | contig 24888 bp, 11 predicted proteins | sample LinPmetageLP53_FD_184044 | JGI IMG/M metagenome (GOLD analysis project Ga0209337, IMG submission 184044) | Marine viral communities from the Pacific Ocean - LP-53 (SPAdes) (version 2) | ecosystem: Environmental > Aquatic > Marine > Oceanic | place: Pacific Ocean | collected 2010-02-08 | reverse complement strand
TTTGAAGGTGATGGTTCTGGAATTACCGGTTTAGCTTCGGCAAACTTTTTTGCAGGTTCCGGGTCTGGAATATCACAATCTACAGCAGCTGGACCGGCATCAATTGACCATGTAATAGATTTAGGATCTGGTCAATCTACTACATTGCCAGGAACTGTTAATATACAAACTACTCAATCGGCTGGATTTGATCCAAATTATTATTCGTTTATAAAAATTACTGATACGTTTACAACTTTACAAACTGGTAGCGATAGTAGTTATTTAGGCACTGACAGGACAATTGGCGGAGATGATTTAGGGTTATCACCATTTACTAACGATTTAGCACCTGGAGTACATAGGTATTTAGTATATGCTACTAATACCGGTAGCTCCGGAGAAACAAATTTAATTTACAGTACTGTATTTATTAAAGGATTTTTTAATGTTCCGCCAGAAATAAATATTTCGACGCCGGCAACTATATCCCTAGATCATGATGCATCCGCTGCTAATATAAACATACATTTTACAGGATCATCAGATCAAAATACCAATGATTTTATTAGAGAATATTCTGCAAGTCGTACTAGTACATCACCGACAATTGTTGATTCTGATACGCCATCATATGCAGTAATAATGAAACACCCGCAATCAAATATTGCAGAAAATTCTATATTAATTGCAACCGGAACTAGAGATCCTAATACCACTGATAAATTTGGCCCAGGAGCACTTCCTTTACCTGATAACGTATTAGTATTCACTGCTAGTATATCTAATTATAATTTAGTAGATGAAGTAAGACGTGTACAAGATCAAGTGCAACCACAAACTGAAACTTTTACAATTAAATTAACTGATAATAATTTAAATAATGCTACCAGTACGGCAACATTAGATTTACAAGTCAAGCCACCACCGACTGCAAGTATAGATAATATAGAAGTACAGTTTGAAAATAATTCTTTTACCGAAGCAGCTACTAATGCATATGAAACTACAATATTATATGATAATGTAGATACATTGACAAGTACATCTAGTTTTCATGAACATGTTAGTGCATCAATGTATACACAATCATTAGTTAGATTACGAGTAAAATCAGATATTACCGAACCAGATAATTATGAAACATTAGATGACCATTTAACTACTGTTAAAATTTTTAGCTCTAGCGCTGGAACTATAAATAGTAATGCAAATACATTTAAATATTTCCGGTTCCGTGGTAACCAGACCACTGCATCAAATTACGGTTTCCAAATTGATCAATCAGCTATATTTACTAATACCACCGGAAGTTCTGGATATACTCCATTTTCATTTGGACCCCAAATAACATTTTTCGGACCAGCTCTTAATGTATTAGATCATACTGGATATATTAGGCATGGTGATAATAATCATTTTGTAGCCACAGCAGGTCCTGTATCTCAATTAACAATTAATCAAACCCCAAATATAGATATTTCCAGTGTAGTAGTTGAAGTTGAAAGTGGATCATTTTTAACAGATATAGGTTATAATGAAAGAACTGCTAGTATACTTTACGGATTTACATCATCATTAAATAGCGATGAAACATTAACATTTAATGGATATACAAAAGGTAATGAATATATAAGTTCATCTGTAATACGAGTACGATTATTAGCTACAATAACTGAACCATTTGGTCCACATCATGCAAAAATAAGTTCTTCGATAACATCTGGCAATCTTGTTAAGGCATTCGAATTTCATACAGGATCAGCTGAACAGACAGCATCTGCGACTCATGAATATAATTCAGATAATTTGTTTGTTGGTAGATATACATCATCATGGGCAGAATTTAAACTATCGCCAGGTGAATATACATTTAGCGCATCATTTGCATCTGAAACAAATGCCGGACGTACTATTGCGGCTGGAACACATGCAGAAGTATCTGTGAGTGCGACGGTTAATACCGATATAAGTAATATTGTATATGAAACTGAAACCTTTGGGTATTCGTATACTGGATCTGTTGATACACAACGTACAGTGTTATATGGAACCCCGAGCCATACAATTATAAATTCATCGTCATTTAAAACACATCCATCTGCTTCATTATATGCATCACATTCGGTTACAAGATTTAGAATACGAGCAGAAATAACCGAACCTTTTGGTCCTCATCATACTGCTTCTAGATTTGATAAATTATGGACAAATAGAGAGCATGCTAATATAGAAAGTTCAATAATATTTAGTACAAATTCATTAGATATAATAGAATCAAGTTCAGTATATGGAAATAATCACAGATTAATATCACAATATACATCATCCTGGATTGGTCAACAATTATCATCATCTGCAGTTAATTGGACATATCAATCTGGAAGTATATTACATACATCAGATGATTTGAGTGAATTTAATACTACGCCAATTATATCAACTCAAATAAAAGTAAATGATACCGATCAAATTGAAATGACAGATAGATTTGTAGAATTTGAAGAATATGGTTATAGTGCATCCAATGCATTAGATACCGGAGTAGGAGAAACATCTCGTACTGTATTGTATGGATCAAATCATGAGTCAAATATAAATTCATCGTCATTTAAAACACATCCATCTGCTTCATTATATGCATCACATTCGGTTACAAGATTTAGAGTTAGATTTAAAGTTGCAGAACCAGTTGGACCTGTGGTTAGTACTATCCAAATTCCATTAATGGAAGGTGTTACAGAAGTTGTTTCAAGACTAACAGCTGAAACAGCATCATTAGATTTTGAATCAATTAATCAAGTATATGATTCTCAAAAAAGATTAACAACACATTATACATCATCTTGGATTGAAACTCAATGTATAATAGCATCAGAAAATTATGGTACCTCAGAAAACTTTGAATTTCAGACCAATGATTCGGATATAACTTCATCTTTATCATTTGAAAATGGAATAGATTTACAAGATGAAACAACTGCAGTAGTAACATTACATGATACAGTTCCTACTCAAATTGCCAATACTATTTACGAAGTTGAAACGTTTGGATATAGTAATAATGGAATTCTAGAATCTAATCGTAAAGTATTATACGGTATTCCACATCATACAGCTGCAAATTCTGAAAGTTTTGCTAACCATGTGTCAGCATCGACATATGCTTCGCAATCAGTGTCACGATTCCGTATACGTACACAGATAACAGAGCCGGTGGGCCCGTTACATCATTCATCTAGTTTTGAAAAAGTATGGACGGCAGATGGGCAGAGTACAATATCAGGTCAATTAATTTCATTACATACAGGTTCATCAGATTTATTTGCATCACATTCTATATACGATAATCAATCGCGGCTAATAACTCAATACACCTCTTCATGGATTGGTCAGCAATTATCATCATCTGATTTTACATCTGGTGTAACTTGGAAATATACTTCTGGTAGTATACAACATAAACCATTAAATGAAAATAAATTTACAACAGCCTCCGGTGATTCGACAATTGTTGCAGTATTTGATACTCAGCCAACTATTATATCATTATTTAAAACAGAAACAGAAACTTTTGGATATTCATATATAGGAGCTTCATCTGCTCAACGTACAGTATTATATGGAATATCAAATACTTCTGAAGTAAATTCATCGAGTTATGCAACTCATCCGTCTGCATCATTATTTGCATCACAGTCAGTTAGTCGATTTAGATTTTTAGCAAGGATAATAGAACCAGTAGGGCCTTTGCAGCATACTGGTAGTATAATAGAAAAGCAATTTGTTTATAAACTTCCAGATGGCTCCTCAGTAATTGCATCAGCTGATACTCAAACAATTTTCTTTAATACTGGATCTAGTCAATTTCAATCATCACATTCATTTTTTACAGAGCTTGGAGAGTTTGTTACTGATTATTCATCTTCATGGATTGGGACAGGATTATCTGTTACAGCTGGCCCAGAGTCATCTAGATTATGGCATATTGGTACCGGTAGTATAACACATTTAGGAATAAATGAAAATGGAATTATATCCGAACCGTTTACTAGAACAGATGTAACTGTATTAAATACGCCACAAACTATTATTGAAAATGTATTTATTGAGACAGAAAAATATGGTTATAGTGGTAGCGTAGATGCAGAAGCAGGTTTAGGTGTGACGGGCAATTTTCCTAGGACAGTATTATATGGTCATGCACATACATTATTTGATGATTCATCTAGCTATGAAACGCACCCATCTGCTTCATTATATGCATCACAATCAGTTGCTAGATTTAGAATACGAACAAAAATTATTGAACCAGTAGGTCCATTACATTTTGCGACATCAATGTCAAAACGTATTATTAATGATAGTGGATTTAATACAATAACAGAAAATATAGGATTTGCAACTAGTTCAATACATGTTCAAAAAATATTAATTGATAATTCTAATAGAATGGTATCAGAATATACAACTTCGTTTAGTGGTAGCCAGTTAACTGTAACCTCTAATGGAACATCGGTATATCAAATACAAACTGGCAGTATATTACATGTACCTACCGGAGAAACTGGAGTACAATCCACATCTGTAATAGAGACATCATCAATAACAGTTAAAGATACGCCGGCTACTAATATATCAGATATTTTTATAGAAACAGAAGAGTATGGTCATAGTAGTTCGGCAAATACAGATATTGGAGTAACAGGAGCTCAACGCAGAACAGTATTATATGGAGTAGATAGATCTACAGAATTTAATTCTTCAAGTTATGCAACGCATCCATCTGCATCAATATACGCATCGCAATCAGTTAGTCGATTCAGAGTACGAGCAAAAATTATTGAACCGGTAGGATTTTTGCATGCACCATCTACTATATTAAAAACTTTAAATGCCTCTGGACAAACTCAAATATCTGAATTAATTGTATTTGACTCATCATCTCAAGATGTTACCACAAATATATATTTTGATACATCAAACCAATTAGTAGTAGAATATACATCCTCGTTTAGTGGTAGCGAATTAAATGTAGACGCGACTAGTACAAGAGATTGGACAATTGATGCGACGACGGCTCATTCCCCATCCGGAGAAAATGGACATTCCGCTGCAGGAACTACTAATACCATTGTAACTGTAATTGATACACCTCCTACGCAAATTGTAAATTACAAACTTGAAACCGAAACATACGGAGAATCAGGTATAGGTATACAAAATCCAAGTTCTGGAAATGCAACAGATATTACTCGGTCAATATTATATGGTGAAACAACTACACGTGCGACTGGTAGTGATTTGGCAGATATTTACGATCCACATGCAGTGACACGATTCCGTATATTGACAGAAGTTATTGAACCGGTAGGTCCATTACATCATTCTTCTAGTATAACATATTATAAAAACAATGAAGGAAATGGTGGCGGAGGAAATGTATATTCTGATACTACCATCGCATTTAGCACGTCATCAACTCAAACTGCTTCATCTGCAATTGCATATGATTCGTCAAATCGTTTAGTTGGTCGTTATACTTCATCCTTTATAGGAGAAGAATTACCATTTTCTTATCGTAATGATGGCGATGTACAAAGCCATTGGAGATTTCGAATTTTTTCAAGTCAAGTTAAACATGAACCAATTGGTGAAAATGGAGAAAATGCTAGCGGCACTGAAAATTTATATTTTGTAGTAAGTGCAAGTAAACCGTTGGAAATAGAAGGTCTGCGAGTAGAAACAGAAGCTTTCCCATATAGTTCAAGTAAAGGTATAGTCGCGCGTGAACAAACTATATTATACGGGCATAATACAACGTTATCAGCATCAATTGCTGATGATATAGGAGATATCTGGTCAGGTAGTGCTGCATTACGATTCCGCGTTCTTGGAAAAATTATTGAACCTATAGGATTAAGTCATTTTAAAACTCAAGTGACAATGAGTACCGCGGATGGGACATATGTACGTGGATTTGAATTTCATACCGGTAGCTTAGAAACATCTAGCCGATCAGATAGAGAATTAAATGATAATAATGAATTTGTAACTAATTATACATCATCTTTCCATGATGGATTTACATTCCCGGCCGGCAATTTTGAATTTACAGCATCAGCTAAATCAGGATCAAATACTACTGGTGTATATATTATTGAAAATTCAGGCACTGGAATAATAACTGGATCAGTTCAAGGAGCAGATGTAACAGTAACTGATGCCGCGGCAACTATAATTAGTAATATAAGAGTGGAAGTTGAAAAAACAAATTCTGGTTCGAATCAAGGAGATAAAGAACGTGATGCTAGAATATTACATGGACGTATTACTTCAGAAACAAATACAGATATAAACAATAATTATCCAAATGTAGAATCGCGCAATCAATTAGTAAGTATGCGTGTATTAGCAGATATAGCTGAGCCATTTGGACCACATCATGGAAGTACCGATATCACAGTTACCGGATTTGATAACATTGATTTACCAGAACCAGATCCAAGTATATCATCTGGTCCGGAAATTGCATTTACTTCTTTTGATACAATTGCATCACATCACATCAACAGCTATGGCCCGGCAAATTTATCTGCAGGTACTAGTGAATGGAGGTCTAATAACAACAACAGTAATCTTATTTATAATATTGGAGACCAGGCATATGAAGATGCCGGCACTATTACGCATGATACCGGTGTTAATCAATTATGGTTAGCATTTGATATGTTGACACCTAAAGTGGTGAATAGACTTGTTGTAAAATATCGATGGAGTAGCGCAGCTAATAGACGGGCACAAATATCTGGATCAAATACATTTCCGTATGCAACTGGTTCCACGGATTGGACACCATTACATGAACCTGCATCCGATCAGAATAGTGGACAAACAGAGACATATGAATTTGTTAATGGAACTGCTTACCGATTCTATAGAATAACATTCCCTACTGGTAAATGGGAAAATGCAAACTCTAGAGGTGCAGAAGATGTGCAATTATTTGCAGCGGATAGTAGTATTGGAGCTGGTTCACATACATTTACATTGTTTACTGGCTCATTAACAATATCAGATTCTGCTTCATTAGATTATTCGACACATGGATCGCAGAGTGTAGGTTATACATCATCATTTATACCTATAGAATTTATTAATAATAGTGCATCAGCAACAGAGGCAATTAAATTTAACGTTTCTGCATCATTAATATCACATTCATTTAATGATAGTAAAACAATATCATTCCCGACAATAAACTCTGCATCTATAACAATACAGCCAGCTCATAGTGCATCTATATTTGTTACACCGACATCTCAATCTACAGATAACGATTTTTCTCATAGCATTGATATGCCAACATTTGTAACTTATAACGCAGATAATAATATTACTATTAATATTCTATCTGGTATAACAGCTAGTTCGCCAGTATTTACATCCGAATCGCATGTAAGATTTCCAAATCATTTAGAAATTTTCTATGATAATAATGGAGAATCAGCATTAACATTCAATCCAGTCAAATCATCAACGTCTGGCCATAATACATCATCTTTAACAATAGCTAGTAGTGATATAAGTTCCTTTACCAATGTAGAACACTTTGCTGTTAATATATCCGCATCTAACCAATTATCTGGTAATGGTTCATCTTCAAATGAATCTTTTGAGTTCCGAGTAGTCCCAGCTCAACCACAATCAATGCATGGTAAATATTGGAGTTCAAATGGTTTTACTGCACATGATACCGACGATAATGCATTTAGATCAACTGGTATTAGTTATACACAAATTGAAAGTAACACTAGACAATTATATAAAGCATCTTTACCATCTGGTCTTGCAAGTTATTCTATTGGAGATGTACCCGGAACAAATGTTTCAAATGTATTAATGGCAAAAGAAAATCAAACAGGTCCATTAAATTATAGTATGTCATTTACGCCATTTGCTGCTTCAGATACCGGTAATTATAATAATAATACTAGGTTATTTAATTTTGGTGATACAGGCTCTTTAATTGTAAAAATAAATGGCGTAGAAGTAGTTAATGCAGATTTACAAAGTAATTTTGTTACTGGCGCCAAAAATTCTAGTCAAGATTTATCCGGATATGATTCAGATAATTTTTCAAATGGCACCGCTTCATTTAACGCTCCTCATATAGATAAAGGGCGATTAATTTTAACTAAAGTAAAACCATTTAATAATGTATCACAAAGCTTTATAAACGGGACAATACCATTTGAAAATGGTTATCAAGGATGGACTGCGCGTATAGAACTTGATAATAAATTAAATGATGGATATAATTGTTTAGAATTTTCTCATTCAATAGCATCCGGCATTACATCACAAAGTTGGCAACCATTTGAATGGTATTATGATGATGGAATAGCCGGAGAACCAAAAATAGATCTGACTGGAGCACCAACATTAAGTGCAGTCCCATTTACCACAGAACCAACATTTAGTTTATCCGGTGTAAGCTTTTATAAAGAATCATCGAATATATTAGTAAGTTTACAGAATCGAGTACGTAACATTGCACATAGTACATATCGATTTACAAATCAAACTTCCGATGCCATTGCAGAAACTTCGCATGATCATAATAGTAAATTATTACTAACTACAGGATCTACGACAGCAACATCATTTGATCATTCATTATTTAGCAATTCATATGTAAATGGATTACGATTTGATGAATTTAATTTAGGAACTATACCTAGCGCATCATCATCTGGAAGTATAGAAAACTTTAAAGTAAATGTTAATAATGTTACAAATCATGCAGATCTTAAAGGTGAAATTTATCAATTAAACTTTAAAACATATAAACGTAACTTAAATGATGCCGATTCGTGGTCAAAAGATGGATCACCAGTACGGTTACCAATTGGTAGATTTATTGATATTGCGGGTATATCAACTACATATAGACATACAGATGATAAAATATCAACTGATATTACCGAAGATTTCTTTGATGAAGAATATAGATGGGAAAGTGCTTCATTTATGAAATCCGCGTCATTCAACTTTAATAAAAATGCTGGATCGAGTAATTACGGAACAACTAATGCAGGTACTTCTAATAGTTTAGGAGTAGATGGATATCCAGAATTCTGGCTCCGGGGAGCGTTAAGTCGTTCAATTATTAATGGTGTATTAACTAATATTAACGTTGGACCTGATTTTCAATCACATGTATCAATACAAAACCAATCAGAATTACAGCAACAATATGATGGACATTTAATTTATCCAACATTAAATTATACAGATATATCTCGTAATGATGAAAATGGCGCAAGTATAGATTATACAGTGATTAACCCAAATGCCCCAGATTATTCAAATGAATCCGGTGATAAATTTTATTGCCGAGCATTTACAGTTTCAAGTAATACACCATCAATATTTATATTTACTCCAAATCCTGCAGGAGATCCAGTATTAGGTATTGCACAAGATGATATACGTATCACAAATTCAGCTGGTACTAGTGGTATTGGTATTGATGATAGAAATGTGCGTATTGATGTAGCATTACCTGGTCCATTAACAACAGGTGGTACATCAAATTCATTTACAAATCCAGGTACAAAATTTCAAAACTTGGCTCGTCAAAAATTTAAAGATACATTATCATTAACAGACGACGGTGGATTATATAATGCATTTGGTGGATATGGAAATAATTTAGCCGGCTCATATAGAATTCGAGCAAACTTTGCCGGATTTAATCCTGCATCAGCTGGTAATATAATGTTAATGCGTATACGAATAAAAGCCGGCTTCACAGGTATTATAACAGGTATACATGTATCAAATAGTAGTACTGGAGAGTTGTAAAAATTATCTAAATGCATGCACGCGCCATAATTATATAAAAGGAAGTCTATGAACAGTGAAAAAAATATTGAAGTTGAATTTAAAGACCAATTTGTAGAATTAAAAGTTCTTATTAATGACGGAGAAACATTAGGAGAATTAGATAATTTTTATTTAACTCGAATTTTAAGTTATCCACAATGGGAATCATTAGCTAGTAAGATGAAATCCACAATAAAACATTATGAAACTACAAAATCAAATTTACCATATTGGAAAAATAAATAAGTTAGGTTAAAATGGCATACCAAGATCAGGAAAAACGCGATACATCATTTAAACATGTTGCCAATATACAGCATACTTCGGTAAATAGGGCAGCAGATGCTGAAGCATTAGAATCACGACATCCTATATTTTCTGACAGATTATTATCTGAAATTCCTGGTATATCACAAGATGGGCTACTGGATCTAAAAATTGCAAGAATCCGGACATGGACTGCTGCTGATTCTTTTACTAACGCATCCGGAATAGTTGTCTCATCATTTGTAAATTTAGAATCTCAGCTACAAAGTTTATATAGCGGAAGTTTTGTAGAAACATATAACAAAGAGGGTGTGATTGGGGCTGGATCACGTCCAGATGCAGAACAACTACCAGATTTTCAATATGTTGAAAAAATAATTATGCCATTAGTTGCTGATGTACAAGCAGTTGCAGGATCAAATGGATTTCAATTTTTCCTTGCAATAGATTGGTCAGATATACGAGATAAAATAGGCGACGTGTCACAAGATGCCAATTTTACATTTAATTTTACTGCAAATTTAGCATTTCCTCTTGATGGACCCGCACCAGCATATCCATTTACTAGTATTCCGGCCGGTTATGTACAAAGAAATGGTAGTCGTTTAACAAACTGGTTATTTAAACAAGGATTCGGATCCGATTATCAGGAACAAGTATTTAATTCAAATATACCAGCTACCGGAAAAATTACTCGTGGTTTTACTCAAATATCATTAGAGGGACAAGCTTCCGATGACGACGAATCTTTAACATTTTATGGAGGTAGAGGTTTTGATCCTGCCGGTGGGACAGTACAAGTAGGTGTAGGTAGTGATAATTTAACAGTGCAATTAAAAGGTGGTGATGGTAGAAATTTAACTACACCATTATGGATTGAAGGATATAGATATTTTGGACCAACAGGTTCAGCCGCAGCCGGGACAATTACTTCAAATACTTCTACTTCAGGTAATGTACAATCAGCTGGTATAATAACTACAATATTTTCTAATGAAGGAAATGACGCTCAAGAACAAGATCAATACGATTATTATGAAGATACAACATTAAAACCAACAAATTCAGATGATGTATTACAATATAATGTCACATCACCTGCTACATTTACTATATCATCATCAATTGGAGTTTCTGATCATATTATACATTTAGGATCATCGTCATATTATGGATCATCCGGAAGTTTTTCTACTCCTAGGTATGATAGTTTTTCTCAAACAACTTTTGATGATTTTGGTAGAGGAGGATCTGATGTAACATTTATGGAAACCGAAGGAAATGCAGTCGGTGATGAATCTATAATAGATGGATTTACTACCGGTAAAAACATAATGGCTGCATTGCGTATTAGCAATACCGAATATTCTAGATCCTTTGAGTCATCAATATTTTCTCAAGATGCAACTACTTTTACTAGAATTAGATTAGCTACATCTCCTAATAATAACATTCCATGGAATGCATATGTAATTGACTGGAAACCGGATGAATTTTCCGGAATAGATCAAGTAGTTATATGGGACCAACTTACTATTAACGTCGTTGATCCAGAAGCAGATAGCTTCATTGTATCTCCTAGGCTTAGATTTTTAGAAATTTCTGGTTCAAATGGAAATTCTAATGGCGAATACGCCAGTGGATCAGCTCATTGGAGCCCTATACATTATCAACTGTTAACAGCGGCTGAAAACGGCCAAGGTGGAAGTATAGGTATAGATTTTGATGCCCCAGCGGCGTATAAATATTATAGAATAACAATACCACAAGATAGTATTGTTCCTAGAGATGGATTTACTTCTGATGAGCAGTATGAAGTATTTATACATGATTGGAATTGGCGTCGTACTAATCGTGTTTCTACCACATATACTGTAGACGCAATAGGAAGTGAGGGAGCAGTAAATGGCGGAAATTTATTTGCTTTTAACACTGGATCCGGTCACCGTGATTTAGATTTTTCAAATTATGGCCAATTTTATTCTCCGACAAATGAAAATGATACATCGCATGAATTTGCGTTTAATAGTAGAAAACAATTACATAGCTTAGGAGTGTATTTTAGCCATCAAACTGCATCAATTCCAACCACTGAATCAATATTTGATTTTCCAAATGCAGTGACGTTATACGGATCGGAGGATGAAGTTATATGGACTCAAATTGGACAAGAAACTAATTTAGATCATAGGCTAAAATCAGGTAGTACAGGTGGTCCTATTTCATACAATCCAACATCGTCATTTTATGAACATAGTAAAACAAATTTACCTGATCACGATTCTAGACTATCTAATATTCAATTAAATCGATATACTGGACTTCGTGGATATGATATAGCATATGTTACAATGAGTATTCAACCTCATGAGGATAATTTTTATCATTATAAATTAGAAGTTAGTGGAGGAATTTATAATTCTGACCTAGCGGCATATCAACAAAATATACACGCTATTGATATATTTGAAAATAAAGAATATGGATTAACTAATAGGAAGCAAATTAACATAGGAGTTAATAAAGAAGACTCTGGTCAAGCGAGCGCCTTTGGTGGTAATTTAACAAAATTTGAACAATTCCTTTCCGCGTCAATGGTAAATGCTGGTATAGCAGGAGTTAGTTCTGATTTTACAGTATTTGAAGGTGGAGCAATAATAGAAACATTATCCGCATCAGCTGATATAGATTTACAAGGATTTCGTAATGTTACTGCTAGCATTATATCTGCTAGTACTATAGTAGGAATAAATGAATTAAGTCTTAACAATTTATCAGCACCTATTATAAGTGCATCAAGTCAAATAATTACTAACCAAATTACTTCAAGTAATAATATACGACTAGAATCCGGTAGTCTTAATTTATCATCTAATAATGAAATTTTCTTTACAAATCGAAAATTTGACGGATCTCCAGGATCAGACGACTTTTCTAGTCGTATTTTTGGACATTCTACCAACGCCGGCGTTAATGATTTATATTTAGATGCATATAGAATTTATAATGTAACAGATGCTCAGTATGCTGTACAAACATTACATCCCTTTTCCGGGTCGATTAAACTTCATGCAAATGAAATTATTTTATCTGGTAGTGTACAGATAGGAGGAGAAAATTCAGCAAATGTAAGATTAGATGATTCAGTGACGTTATCAAATGGTTCTACAACCATAACTGGTAATGCTGGAAAGTTTGGATCATCTGATGTAAATGTAGGCGATGCAATACGTATTGCATCTGCAAGTTTTATTCGCACATATGTAGTTGAAGAAATACAAAGTTCCAATCTTATAGTATTAAATGAACCATGGGAAGGAAATGCAACATCGACGGCAGAAACATTTATTGATAATGATTTATTAACAGTAAAAAATAGTGCCGGTAAAGTATCATTTAAAGTTGGAAAATCGGGAGATATTAGCGCATCATCTGCTATATCAGCATCAAATATATTTTTGAGTGAAGGAAGTCAATTAGATGTAGGAACTGGTACAAATCGAAGTTCTATACGTGGTGGTCAAATATCTGCACCAACAGTTATAGCAACTAGTACTTCTGGAATAACAACTACTGCAATAACTGCATCAGGTAACATAAGTGCAAGTGGTAATTTATTTGTAAATTCTGGTAACTTTATAGGAACATTATCAATTCCAGGTGTACCTAATGTATCCGCATCAATAGCAGCCGCGGTTGCTGGCGGTGATAATTTAGGTAATCATACAGCTACTCAAGATTTAAATTTAAATGGTAATGATATATCTAATATATTAAATATAACAGCTTCAAATAATATAAGTTCAAGTGGAGTCATTACAGCCACATCATTTGTAGGAGATGGAAGTTCATTATCTGGTATATCTGCTACTATATCAGCAACAGCAATATCAGGAGCATTTAATGGACAAACTGGTTCATTTATTACTAACTCTCAAACTAGCTCATTCCTGGTTCCTAGCGATACCGGAAGTTTTGCATTAGCAGTTAATGTTGTGGCAAATTCATCAACTAGTTCATTCCTGGTTCCTAGCGATACCGGATCATTTTTAACATCAATTCCTATTAATACTATTTCAAGTTCTGCACAAATTGCTACAAATATTTCCGGATCATTTAATTTGCCAAGTTCTTCATTTTCAACTAGAGTAACAACATTAGAAGGAAATACAACTAGCACTCCTATAGGTACATATTCAAGTTCATTACAAACTTTAGGAAACATAACATCATCTGGAAATATAATTACCACCGGTATAATAAGTAGTTCAACTTTATCAGGTACAAATACCGGAGATCAGGATTTAACTCTATTTGCAAAAAATTCAATAACCGCTTCATTATTAGTAAGAAATACAGAAACTGGAAGTTTTGCATTAACAGCTAATGTTGTGGCAAATTCTTCAACTGCATCATTTGTAGTAAATTCTCAAACCAGTTCATTTTCTACCATTACCCAACTTAATGCTTCAGGTTCTACCTTACAAACAAATATAAATGCCAAAGCAACAACAGGAAGTAATGTAATATTTAGAAATGTAACAGCTTCATTTAATATAAGTGCGAGTGGAACTATTATAGCATCTAATTTATCAGGAATAAATACTGGAGATGAAGATTTAACTAGTTACATACAAAATTCTCAAACTAGTTCATTCCTAGTTCCTAGCGATACTGGAAGTTTTGCATTAACAAATGCCGTTGTAGCAAATTCATCAACTGCATCATTTGTAGTAAATTCTCAAACTGGATCATTCTTAACATCGGTTCCAGTAGCCACCTCCGGATTAAAATCTTTAAACATTAATGCTAGCGCACAAACAGGTTCACTTACAGTTGGTCCTGCTGCTAGGCAAATAGAATTAAGAGGTGGTAGTACCTTTACAAGTACTAATCCTAGAATATTATCATCAACTGGAATTATAGAAGTTGAAGATTCATTACAAATGAATAGTGCACCGATTTATTTTCATGAAGGAGCTACAAATTCATATATAGGTGTAGATGTCTTTACACCTGATAATTTAGAAATACATGCAAATCAAGATTTAGAATTAATACCAGATGATAATTTAATAATATCAAGTAGTACAAGTGCTAAAACTATTCATTATAATAAATTTGAAGTTCTAGGTGATGTATCAGCAACTGCCTTTACTGGTAGTTTAACTGCAATGACTGGTATAATTGATGGAGGTACATTTTAATGAGTTTATTAAATTTACCACATCCTGCAACTGAATCAATCAAAACAGAAGAATATATTGGCCGTATAACTGTTCGAGAAGATAGTATAGTGACATTTGCAGATGAAGAACATGCCCCAGAATTTCCCTTTGGTGGTTTTGGTGCCGGAGAATTAATCAAAATGGAACTTGCCATCGGATGGAATCTTATAGGATCTCCATTTCCATTCCATCAAGACATGCAGGCTACATTTGAACAAGCCTTTGGGGATCCGAGAGATTTTATAGAACTTGTTAAAGATAACCTAGGAAATGTATATTTTCCAGAGTTCTTTTTTAATGCAATCGGAGATTTTGATCCAGGTACAGGTTACCAATTAAAAACCTTCGGGCCCGTCACTGCACGATTACCATTATTAGGTACAAATGAACGAGTATTTAATAATATTCCTACTCAAAACAGACAACAATTTTATCATGACAAGTTACAATCAATAACTGTTGATTTGACCACCGGTTGGAATCTTATTGCATTTCCCAGAACACGTCCTATGGATGCGGTATTTGCATTTGACAATGCTACCATGAACAATGGTAATGATGCATATCCTGTAAATAATTTACTAATTGTAAAAAATGATCAAGGAGAGGTTTATTGGCCAGAATATGGATTTAATGGTATCGGAGATTTGCTTCCAGGTAAAGGGTATCAAATTAAAACAACAAATGCAGTAAATGCATTTTCTTTTCCAACCCAAACATTTGAAGATAATCCATTAATTAATATTTAAAACAATTGATATTTATATAAAATAGAAAGTATATGGCACAAACAATACAAATACGAAGAGGAACTGGTTCTGCTGTTCCAAGTAGTTTATTAGATGGTGAATTAGCAATTAACCTGGATTTAGGTCAATTATATTACGGTTCTGGCTCTACAGTTTTAAATGATTTTAGATTTAAAAATTTGACAGCAGAAAATTACACCGTGTCTTCATCTGTAACACATTACACGTTTCAAGCATTATCCGGATCAACAGATTTCGGAGATGATTCCGCAGATATACATAAACGTACAGGCTCTTTAAATGTGTCAGGTGCGTTAAGTATGGATGGTGATATTGAATTGTCTAATAATGATAAAATCTTTGTAGGGTCATCTGGTACAGAAATAATAGCTAATAATGATGATTATTGGAAAATAAATGCTAATGGTCTAGAAGCAGCTAGATTTTCATCAGCAGGAGTTATAATTAATGAGCTAGGTGCTGCACCGGTTGATTTTAGGGTAGAATCAGATTCTGATACTCATTTATTATTTGTGGATGCCGGAGCTAATAAAATGGCTATCGGAACAGATACAGTAAGCGATTCATTATTAACTATAGATGGCGGTGTAAAAGTAACACATATAACAGCTTCAGTTATAAGTGCAAGTGGTAATCTTACAGCTGCACTTATAAATTCACATGGTCACAATATTGGATTTTTCGATGGCACTGATATTAATTTAGGCTATGAAAATAATACTCCTATTCAAATAGGTAAAGTAGGAAATCCTACTACTATAATAGGACATATAACAGCCTCAGGTAATATAAGTGCAAGTGGAACAATTACAGCAAATTCAATTGTAGGAACTGTTGGAACAGCGGCACAAGGAACTATAGACCATGATTCGCTAGCTAATTTTGTAGCAAATGAACACATAGATCATTCAGGAGTTTCAATAACAGCAGGAGCAGGACTAACTGGAGGAGGAACTATTGCAGCTACTAGAGACATAGCAATAGGAGCAGGTACGGGTGTAACAGTAAATGCAAATGATGTTGCAATTGGGCAAGATGTAGCTACAACAGCTAATGTATTATTTAATAATATAACAGCCTCAGGTAATATAAGTTCAAGTGGTGATATTTATTCTAGTAGATATTATGCTAACGAACAACTTGCATTAAATAATGTTAATGGTGCTATTACTTTAGGGTATGATAACACTTACCCTATTAATATAGGTAAAACAACTAATCCAATTGGTATCTATGGCAATATAACAGCCTCAAGTAATATAAGTGCAAGTGGTAATATTTATTCTAATGAATACTATACAGATGGTTATTCATCTTTAAACACTAGTGGAACCCAAGGTAGAGTATTTAGTGCTGCTGCTATAACAGGAATTCAAATAGGAAGAAATGGAACCCCCAATAAAAATATAGAATTACTTGGGCCTGTAACAGCCTCAGGTAATATAAGTTCAAGTGGAACAGTTACAGCAAATTCAATTGTAGGAACGTTAGCAACAGCGGCACAAGCAAATATAACTTCTGTAGGTACATTAGGATCCTTAACTGTAACAGGTAATATAACAGCAAATGGAAACATAGTTGGGGATGATGGTACTAGTATAACAAATATAGCACAAATTGAATTAGATAACTTGTATTTTGATGGAGATGGAACAACAGGATTTGAATTGGGGGCTAATGATATACATGCTGTTAATAGCGATGGTAATACATTATTAAGACTTCAAAATTCTTTAATTGAAGTAGGCAATCCAGATGCGACAATTGCAAATGGTATCAAGTTAGCATATAATGTAACAGCTTCGAGTAACATAAGTGCAAGTGGCACTGTTACTGCAAATTCATTTATAGAAACTAGTCGTACAATAGTTAAAATATTACCTACAGATTTTGTACCAAATGATGGTGGTAGACCAGTAATGATTGAAGATGATAGTATAGGTTCAAATGAATTATTTTTATTTTCACAAGGATCATTTGACATGTACGCATACATTGAAATACCAGCAGGATATACTGCCACTCATGTTAAAATATTTGGATCAGATACATCACAAAACTTTACAACATATGAAGGCAATACAAACAGTAAAACGATAGCAGTTAAAGGTTCTGCAACTGCAATAGGCACTGAAAAGGATATAACCGATGTAGCATGTACCACCACTAATTACCTAGTTATATTAGTATCATCAGATGGCTCAGATGATGAAATTTATGGTGGATATGTAAAAATAATACCATCATAATAAAAAAGATAAGATATGGCATTAGCAAATAGAAAACCAGTTGACAGACATAAAATAACAGATAATACTAAATTAGCAAGAATATCACAATCTTTCGAAGCAGGTAAACATTTAGAATTACAATCATATGATGGTGAAGCAGCTATGATATATCAAATGCAAGAATTAACAGATGATGTAAAAGAAATACATCGTTATCTAGGATCAGAAGTTGGTGATGGGGCTAAAGGAGATACAGGTAACGCCGGCGCTAAAGGAGATAAAGGCGATACAGGCGCAGCCGGAAGTAACGGTTCTAATGGAGCTGCAGGAGCAGCTGGAGCAGCTGGTAAAGATGCAGGATTATATACAGATAATAAAGGCGTTGAGTATATATTTTTACCACCTACTGCTTTCACCGGTGTAGGTGTCACTGCATTATCTAGTCAAACTGGAGCAAATGTATCACATCAATCTGATAGCTTACATGCCATGTGGCCCGGACTATCAGGTAAAAAAGTTGTATCAATATATGTACATACTAATGCTTCAAGAGGAGTAGCGGCATCTGTAAATGCATATAGAACTCAATTTGGTAATGCGACGGCATTACTTTCAAAAGCAGGTAATAGTGATACTGCATTAAATATAACTGATTGGACCTGTGCTTTTAGAGAAACTATTGCAATAACAATAGCACCTGGGGCTACAAACGTTAAAGTGCATGGAATAACTTTAACATTAGGATAATCCACAACTAAAATCACATTGTATCATACCGTTTCAATATTTATATAAAATAAAGGAAACACTATGGCAGCAGGTCAATACAACTTTACTTTGGAGCAAGGATCAACGTTAATCAAGCAGTTTACATACAAAGATTCAAATGGTACTGTAGTCAATCTTAATGGATATACGGCTAGTATGCAAATACGACCGGATATAAATTCAGAAACAAAAATAGCTGATTTTAACAGTAGCATATTAAATGGAGGCCTTTCTATAATACCTACATCTGGATCGGCCATATCTGGTACCATTCAATTGAATATTCATGCAGAATCATCTTCATTATATACATTTGAAACAGCGGTATACGACATAGAAATTAAATCAGGTGATATTGTTACTAGATTATTACAAGGCCGTATTAAATTATCAAAAGAAGTGACTAGATGAGATGGCAGTTAATATAGATGTTACAGAAGAAAAAAACATTATTGATATTCAGGACGTTGATTCATATTCTATTGATATTACTGATTTAAGTCCTATAGGTTCTATATCTGTAAAAGATGACTCATCAAGTGTTACAGAAGACGTAATAAGTCAATCAACTGTAATTCGTACTATAACATTACCTACAGAAGAATTAACTATTGTAGAAGTAGTATCTATAGATTCTAATATATTAACTGTAGAAACTACAACAACTGATATTATCGAAGTTACAGATAATATTGCAATTGTACAAGTAGCATCTAGCGCCGCAACACGCGCAGCACGTGAACTTGAACAAATTGATCAATTATGGACTTTAGAAGAATTTAATAACCAAATTAATTATACTGATGGTAACGTTGGTATTGGATTAACAAATCCAAATTTTGATTTACAAGTAGTCGGAGATTTATTCGCACCAGTAATATCCGCATCACGAATGCAAATACATGGGCTACCAGATAATGGTGACGTTGAAGGATTATTTATTGTACAGATAAATAGAAATGATGAAATGCAGAGTAAATTTGTTGTTGATTTAAACGGTGTTACAATATTAGGCGCATTTAACGAAACACCACCGGCAAAGACCGGTGGTATGTTTTTTAGTTCTTCCGGTAATTTTTATCTAGGGTTTTAATAAGTTATGAATATTTATATAAAAGAAAAAAGTTAAGTTATGGCAACATTTAAAGGATTTCCAGCTGATGGATATTTAAAACTTAGTGCTTCGTTAGCAGCAGGTACTACGAACGGATTTTTCACACGAAAACAACGTATACCATTTTCTTTAAAAGATCCTCGAGGATCTAAACATGAATTTTACAAACGCATGAAAACTAAAGAATCGGCAGTTATTAACAATATTTCTCGCCCACCTATAAAAGTATTTAATAAAATTGTAGATGTAGGAGGAGGAACACTTGTTTCTCAATCATTAGTTTTAGATTTAATTCCATCAGAATCATATAAATCTGCATTAAATGCTCGATTATCATCATCAATGGCAGAATCATCTTACTTGCAAATTAGTGCTAGTGTATTTGGTAATATAACATTTCCTTCTGGTGGAATAGTAATAATGTCAACAGATAATGAAGATGGATTTTTAACAGGTTCTTACATTGCAAGAGTAAAATCTGGATCAGGAACCACCCTTACTCCAAACAAAATAGGTTATTCTGGTATTGCTAATGAAAGTGGGTTTGTTGATTTTTTAATTGAAAACAGTTCATCATTTAATACTGGTGCAACTTGGTCATTTGCAAACACTGGATCTTCTAATCGTTCAGTTACTCTAATGGATGGATCCGGCGGAAATGAATTACATCAGTTTGATGCTACTGCATCATTTATGATTCGAATGTTTAATACTGGATCTACATCTGGATCATATATATTATCACATACCGGTAATGTTGCCAATGAACAATTTAAAACTATATTACATGGAACTGCTAATACATCTGGTACTGCATCACGTATAGATGCAGGCGCAAATGAATATTATGAATTTTCAGTACCAAATCCAGCTCATATCGGATCTGGGTCATTTGTATCACAATCAACAGCCAGATTTAATAGAACTGTAGTAACTGCAAATATATTTGGAGATGGTGATGAAAATCAATTTACAGCATTGTTTGCATCAGCATCTGCAAACAACACATTATTTGCAGCAGATCGAGAATTTATAACATTTCCATCTGATACAGTTGCTGCAAGTGGTGGATTCTTTTTCTCTGAAACATTTGAAACATTGGTAGGAGTACATAATTCTGATATCACAGTGGCTAGATATAAGCCAATTAAACGAGTAACATTATATTGGGCATCTGGTTCAAGTGGTACAAAAGCCAATTCACTTTATGGATTATCTGGATCAATATCACCTAGTTCATTATTTCCAGATTCAGATAGTATTAAAGGTGCAAAATCTGGCTCACATATATTTTTAAATAAATCATTAACAATGCCCGCTAGCGGCGGCTATTATACTTTAGGATTGTCTAATTATCCTGCCACTTTATCAGATGGCAATTTTCAAGGAGGACTTCCAGCATCAGGAACTATACATGTTGCCGGCGATGGAATGCGTGGTACTGGAGTTGTAGGTGCTAGTTATTTTCTAAATACATTTAGAGATGCACATGCTATATCACAGAGTATAATAGGTGTAACACCAAGATGGAACGGAATATCATTTTCTAATTTAGTTGGCATACCTAATAATATTGGAGCTAGGACTGGGTTTGTCGAACCTGGATTATCGTACGTAACTGGATCTGGTGGAGATTAAATAGAATTATAATAAGGAAACAATAGATATGGCAGAATGGAAAAAAGTAATAGTATCTGGTAGTAGTGCCGAATTAAGGCATGTAACAGCATCTGCTGGTATACGAATAACAGATATTGCAACAACAGCGACGACAACAGAAAATGTATTAGTCGTAGATGCACAAGGTAACATTAAAAAGGCCACTCAAGCAACTGTTGCCGGCGCGGTAGCAACTGCCCCAGCATATGCAACCACATCTATTGCTAATACAGCTCCATCTCCTTTCACCTTATCAGGTACAGTTTTATCAGGTTCACTTGATAGTTCAGTGACATATGTTAACAATGGTAATATTAGTCTAGGAATGTCTGGATCGACTCAAGGTGATTTTATTTCTATTCAAGCTGTTACCAAATCATTAGTAAGCGGTGATAACATATCATTATCATCGACTGCAGCAACCACCACAATTAATGCAGCAACATCATCTGTGGCAGCCGGAGCAAATGTTACAGTATCGCCAGCAGGTTCTGTATATACTGTAGCAGCAGTTACCAAATCATTAGTAGGCGGCGATAATGTATCTGTTACATTATCTGGTACTAACCAGATCACAGCAACATTTGCAGCTGCGACATCATCTGTAACTGGATCAACCGCACAAGGTATAACAGTTAATCAGGTGGGTGGTATATTTCAAGTATCCATGTCTGGTTTTGATGATACACCGACGTTAGGTAGTAATGCAAACTTTTTAAATGTATCAGCATCATTAGTATCGGCATCAAATTTTGTAGGTGGCACTTTCTCCGGATCATTGGTATCATCTTCAAAATTATTTGTAGATACATTAACTCATTTAAATGGTAATACTATAATAGATGGTAATTTATCATATAATGGATTGCAATTAATTGAAGATAATATTGTAGTAAGATCTGGATCAACTATTTTTGGATCTGGATCAATACCAGGAGAAGTTACTCATCAGTTTACTGGATCAATATTAGTTACTGGATCAATATTAGTTACAGGTCCTAGCACTCATGCAGTATCAATTGAGAATGGTCAAGTATCAGCAAGTTCGTTTATAGGTGATGGTTCTGGATTGACAGGATTAGTTGCCAGTAACATCACATTAAACACGTTAACGGCAGGCGCCGGTATAGCTGCCTCAAATGGTAATTACAATGGATCTGCCAATACAACATTCAGTGTTGGTGTCGGTACTGGATTAGAAATTGATTCAGATGCAGTTAAGATAGCAGACGGCGGAGTAGGATCGACTCAATTAGCCGCCGGCGTAGCAGGTACAGGTTTAACTGGTGGTAGTGGTAACCCATTAGCAGTTGATTTAGATGAAGTTGCTGAAGTTCCTATCGATGTTGCCAATGATTATATAGCATTTATAGACACTAGCGCTACTAATAACGACACTAAAAAAGAATCTGTTGTAGATCTAGCAGCTTTTATGGCCGGTGATGGTATAGCTGCCGCCGGCGGTGTATTTAAAGTAGATGTTTCAGATTTTGCCGGGACAGGTTTAACAGATGATGGATCAGAAAATTTAAATCTTAATATAAATGAATTTAGTGATGTTACACCAGCTAATGGTGATCACTTTTTAACATTGGATAGTGATGGATCTACTCATCAACTTACCACTACTACTGCATATGCCACATTTTTGGCAGGTACTGGTATAACAGCTACTAATGGTGTTCTTTCCGCAGACATAAGCAGTTTAGGAGCATTAGCTGCATCAGCATTAGATCTGAATTCTGTAATGATTGGTAATTCCGGATCTTTAGAATTAGGAGCAACTCATTCTGCATTTGTTGGTTTAACAGATTTAGATATGACTGCCGACAATCATACAATATTTGATACAGTTGGAAGCAATACATTGACAATTGGAGCCTCCGGTACTACCATATCAATTCCAGGTAATTTAAAAGTAGATGGTACTACCACTATAATTAACACTGAAACTTTAACTGTACAAGACAATTTTATTGATCTGAATTCCAATTTGAGTGGATCTGCAGATGAACCAGACCAAGATGCTGGTATTAGTGTTAAACGTGGTAGTTTAGCCGATGCCAATTTATATTGGGAAGAAACAAATAACAGATGGGCCGTATCAGATACAAACATGTCAAAGACGGCAACCAATGCTGTGGTATCACAATTTTTAGCCACTGTGGCAACTGCAGGTTCAAATCCAGGTTCTGATCCGGTATATGGAACTGATGCAGCCACTCGGGCAGGTCATATACATGTGAATACTGCTACCAATGAAATATTTATATACGCATAATAAAGGAGTTATATGGGATTATTAGACAAAGTAAAAACATCAGCAACAAACCAAAAATTAACATTTGAAAACGATGAATTGCAATTTTTATTAAAATTGATAGCAGATTCAAAATTTGAAGGTAAAGATGTGCAGGTTGTATATGCAACGGCTGTAAAATTGCAGAAACTTTTAGTAGAATAATTTTGTTGTCTGCCAAAAATTTATTATATTATATAAATTACTTAAAGGACAAAAAATATGTTTGATACACCCGAGTTAGCGATAATACATAAAGCAGTTTCAGAAATGACAATTAAAGGTGCTGATGCCTCTTCAATCGCAGCTCTTTTACAAAAAATAATTGATGCACACCGCGATCTAGAAACTAATCCAGAACCAAAAAAATCAGGAAAATGATAAGTGGCTGGATGGAAAAAAATAATACATAGTGGAAGTGATGCTCATTTAAATGATCTGTATTTATCTGGTGATATTATACATGCAGGCGATACTGATACCCGAATACAATTCAATACTGATATAATAAATTTTGATACAGCTGGATCTGAAAGAATACGAATTGACGCCGGCGGTAACGTCGGTATAGGAACGGCTACTCCGGCATACAAACTCGATGTTACCGGAAGCGTCAGACTAAAGGATAGTGCTTCAGAAATTATATTAGACAACTCTACGTACTCAGAAATGCGTTATGGAA
>Ga0209337_1000814_pt1 | contig 24917 bp, 14 predicted proteins | sample LinPmetageLP53_FD_184044 | JGI IMG/M metagenome (GOLD analysis project Ga0209337, IMG submission 184044) | Marine viral communities from the Pacific Ocean - LP-53 (SPAdes) (version 2) | ecosystem: Environmental > Aquatic > Marine > Oceanic | place: Pacific Ocean | collected 2010-02-08 | reverse complement strand
ATGACACTATGAAAAGAGCAATTAAAGCTCCTAATTCACAACCAACAGTTGTGTTTCCAGGATCAACTAGTTGTTTTAACGTGAAGTACACAACAACATAAAACAATTCCCCTGTTTAGGCAGGGGTATTTTTAAATTATATTATATATTATGGAAACAATAAAACAAGTAACTCCAGACAAAATGGAGTATAAAGATAGAAATTACTTTTTAGTTAGTGGTAAAAATCCTTTAACTCACACTATACCTAGTAGACACTCTCGTAGATACCCTCTGCTATGGTTTGATAAAAGTTTAGGTCATCAAAGAGAATTAAGATATGCAAGTAATCAAAGATCACCGTTTGTTGATGAACAACAAGGCGAGGTTACTTTAGCACATGTAGTTTTTAGAGACGGACTATTACTAGTACCTAAAGAGAAAAGAAATTTGCAATTATTTTTAGCTCACCATCCTCACAAAGGGGTTTTATTTCAAGAGTATGATGTTCAAGCTGTGGCTCAAGACGATTATGAAGATTTAGAAATGGAAATAGAAGCTATGAATCTTGCTTATGAATTAGAAGTAGACAAAATAGAAGCTATACTTAGAACTGAATTAGGATCTGAAGTAAATAAACTTTCTACTAAAGAATTGAAAAGAGATATTCTAATATTCGCTAAGAGAAATCCTGAATTATTTTTAGACCTAGTTAACGATGAAAATGTAGAGTTAAGAAACTTTGGCATTAAAGCTCGTGAACAAGGTATAATAAAATTAGATTCTGAAAACAGAACATTTTCTTGGGGTAGTAATGGTAAAAAGTTAATGATGGTTCCTTTTGAAGAAAACCCATATTCAGCGCTTGCTGCTTGGTTTCAAACAGATGAAGGTTTAGCAGTCTATAAATCTATAGATAAAAAACTAAAATAACAAGTGATTATAATTAAGGCGGCAAATCGCCGCCTTTTTTTAAATATATACAGATGCCAGGAATAAACGAAATAAATGTAAATACAGTATACCAAACTGTTCTTAGTATTCTAAATAAAGAACAAAGAGGTTATTTAACTCCTTTTGAGTTTAATAATATAGCTCAACAGGTACAGTTAGAAATATTTGAAAGTTACTTTGAAAATTTAACTCAACAACTTCGTAATCCTAAAAATAGTAGTGACTATGCTAATAGAGTAAAACTACTTCAAGAAAAAATATCTGTATTTGGAGAGGATGTTGCTCTTACTGTAACAAGTGTTGGTAATAAAGGTGAAGCAACTTTTCCTATTAACTTACATAGATTAGGAACTTTAGAATTAAATTACGGTACTAGAACACCTGTGCAAATTCAAGAAGTCAATAGACAAGAATTTAATTTATCTATTAGATCAAACTTAACTAAACCAAGTGTTGATTGGCCTATATTTTTTCAACAAGGTAATAAAGTTAGAATACTACCAGATAACCCTTCCGCTGGAGCTTTATATAGCTATAAAATACAATATATAAGAAAACCATTAGATCCAATCTGGGGATTTACTATAGGTGGTGTTGGTCAATACGTATACGATAGCACAGCTTATGCCGCTGGTCCTCCAGCTACTGGTTCTAGAAATTTTGAAATATCAGATGTAGACCAAACGGAATTAATACTAGGTATATTAAGATATGCTGGTATAATAATAAAAGACACTGAAATGGTACAAATGGCTTCTGGGCTAGCTAATCAACAAGATCAATTAGAACAAGCATAACATGGGACTAATACAAGAAAGCAATTCACAATACTATTCAGGACAAAAAGTATTAGACAACGCAGCATCTACTAATACAGACTTTACTTTTCCAGACTATAATACAGAATTAGTTAGCGCCTTTGACGCCGCTAAAGCTAGAATTTCATCTGCTTCAAATTTTAAAATATTTCATGGATTAGGAACTCCACTAGTCTTCACTCAAATAGATGAAGATAAAGTATCCGTTAAAGATCCTACAGCTGGAACAGTAACTGTTTTTGGTGGTTTAACTAATGGGATAGTAATGTGCCAATTACAGCCTTTTGCTATATCAGATAATTATGGTGGATATAGTTGGATTTCTTTAAATGATTTAATAGATAACTTTGTATTTGGCTATGTTGGAGGGGATAAAATACTAACACATGTTAATAGAAATGATATAATATTTCAAGCTAAAAGATGCTTACAAGAATTTAGTTATGACATATTTAGAGTTATAAAATCTCAGGAATTAACAATACCACCTAGTCTATCGGTTCCTATACCACAAGATTATGTTAATTATGTTAATGTATCATGCTGTGATAGCTCTGGAATTATGCGTACTATATATCCTTTAAACGGTTTAAGTTCTAATCCATATGAACTACCTTTACAAGATAGTAAAGGTATACCTACTCAAGATAGTTTTGAACAAAATTTAGAAGCCAACTCTTCTATAATAGAATCTAGATGGAATAGTTCTAATAAAGAAGAGATAACAGGTAATTATGATCCATATGATTTTGGTGGAGTGTATGACTACGTATGGTGGAAGCAGGCATATGGACAAAGATATGGACTAGAGCCAAGTGTTAGTCAAGACAATGGCTGGTTTAGTATAAATGAAAGAGAAGGTAAGTTTTCATTTAGTAGTGGCTTAAGCAATTCTATAATAAATTTAGAGTATATTTCAGATGGTCTAGCATACGATAATGATATGCGAATACCAAAAATGGCAGAAGATGCTATGTACTCTGCTATAATGTATAATCTTCTTTCTACTAGAAGAATGGTAGATCCAAATATGGTTATGCTATATAAGAAAGAGAAATATGCTAAAATGAGAAATGCAAAAATAAGATTACAAAACTTAAAATTAGAAGAACTTACACAAACTTTTAGAAATCAATCTAAGTGGATTAAATCGTAATTAAATGCAGCAAAAATATAAACACAGTTTTACTGATTCTAGAATGCAAAAAGATCTAGATGCTAGATTAGTATCTAAGTCTGAATATAGAGATGCTGTTAACGTTTCAGTTTCAAGATCTCAAGGTGCAGATGTTGGAGCATTAGAAAATATATTAGGCAATGAATTTGTAAATAACTTACAATACACAGGTTCTGAGCCATGTGAGATAATTGGAATGTATGAGGATATAAGCAATGACAGTATTTTTATATTTTTAACTAACTACCAAGACAATTCTACTGATAAACTATCCAATAGAGCGCCTTATACAGCTGTAAACAAAATAGTATATGTTAATACTAAAACAAATACTTCTCAGACATTAGTTGAAGGTTACTTTCTTAACTTATCTATAAACAGTCCTATATATCATATAAACATGATTGAAGGTTTGTTGTTTTGGACAGACAATAGAAACCAGCCACGACAGATAAATACTGAAAGAGCATTAGACTCCTTAACTTATTATATTAATGAAGATCAAATATCAGTAGGTAAATACTATCCTTATGAGCCTATAGATATAGTTAATAAATATGAACTAACAGGTTGTTATGTAGATCAACAAATAGAAGGTAGAACACCAACTTTTCCTTCTACCGCAACTTGGTATGGTTATGATGCTGTATACGATTATTTTATGTTAACTGCAAATCCTAGTTCTTCTATAGTGAATAAGTTAAAAAATAATATAGGAGTAAGAGGTTACGTAACAGTGGGTAATGAGAGATGGGAATTTAGAGTAGCTTGGTTTCAACAAGATGGCGATTCGTATTCTATTGCCACTTCTCCACCTCAAGGCGGAACCATTCAACATGACAATGTTATGCCAGCTCCTTATAACAGTGCAAGTGATAGAAAATACTTGTTATTCGTAGATAGAAGTCTTACTTCAGCTGGGTTAACAAAATATACTACTGCAACTGGAATACCTGCTGATCCAACTACTTATAGTATTACAATAATAGAAGAAACTAGCAAAGATGTAAGTAATCCTTGGAGGGGTGATGATATAGGTAAATTCAAAGTGTCAGCATATACAGCAGCCGGAACTGCAACTTTACAAAACCCTTGCACAATAGCTAATGTAAATAATAAGTTATATGCATTTGGAACTAGAAGTTGGCCAATGACAGCTACATCTCCTCAAACTATAGGTGCTCCTACCGCGGCTAATCCAAATTATGATGCGTGGCAGCAGACTCCCAAATCTGCACCTACTTCAGGAGCTAATCCTATACTTCCTGTTTTTAGAATAGAAAATGGTTTTCCTGATAACTCTAGTTCTGGGTCTGGATTTGCAAGAAACATATATCCAAGAATAGTACATCATAAAATACCAATCACGGAGTATGTAGCTATGACAAATATATTAAATTCACCTGTATCAGGTAATGTTATAGACACTACTCTTGGAACTAATATAGAGCAGATACAAACTGCTAAATATAGTGCATTAAGTAATGGTGGTACTTTAGACGCTGTAGATTTAAAAGATGAATATGGTTTAGCTACTGATGATATCATAACTATACAGTGGCCTAATAAGTTTTATGATTCTACATTTCCGGGAGATCCTGATTTTTTAGATGATAAATTTGTAAGATTTAGTTATAGGTTCAAATTTGATGATGGTGAATACTCATTGATAGCACCTTTTACTCAACCTGTTTTTATACCTAAACAAGGAGGTTATTTTAGAAAAGAGATATCAACCTCAAAAGCTAGTGGAAAACAATTAGAAAATGTTCCTACAACACAGCAAAATAACTGGGAAGATCAAGCATTAATAGCAGGTCAAAATACTATAGTTAATTTTTTTACAAATAAAATAACAGAAATAAATTTAAATATTCCTTTAGAAATGCAGGCTAATGAACTTGCTACTAATTTAAAAGTTAAAGAAATAGATATACTATATAAAGAAGCAGATGCTTTAGCGGTGAAAGTAGTAGAGAGTGTTCCAATTGGAGACTATAGCTCTGTGACAGATAAATTTTTAACTTACCAATATCAAAGTAGAAAACCTATAAAAGTTTTACCAGATAGCGCTATAACTAGAGTATATGATAATATACCAATTAGAGCAGCTACTCAATCTTCTTCAGGTAATAGACTAATATACGGTAATTTTTATGATAGACACACTTCTCCTCCATCTTTAGATTACTTTGTAGGTGTAAGTTCTAAGTTTACTCCTTCATTTCCTGAAAGTTCCAATGCTGTTTCAGCATATCCTAATCACACTTTAAAACAGAATAGAAATTATCAAGTTGGTGTTGTTCTATCAGATAGATATGGCAGGCAATCCGATGTAATATTATCTTCGGTTCAAGATAATACTTTTACTAAAAGAGATAGTATATTTGCTAATGATCCTATAGTTTTTGGTGGTTCTACAGTATACTCTCCTTATTTTGATTCTGTTGTTACTCCAAGAACTTTTGGAGCTGTTGCTAATCAAAAGTCAGGTATAATTGGATGGCCTGGAGATTCATTAAAAGTATTATTTAATAGTGTTATTCCTGAAACAATAAGTACTAGTGAAGGTTATCCTGGTCTTTATGAAAACAATGTTACTAAAACAAGTATAACTGCTGTTACTACAACTGTAGGTACAACAACATTGACATTGTCTGCTAGCTTAGGATCACCTTGGAGTACAGAACCTGGAGACTGTATTGAGTGGACCATAGCTGGAGTTACTTATAAAAATATTGTAAAAGACGTTTCGTATGTTAACTCTAGTTCAGTAGTAAATATTGAAATAGAAGATATAGGAATTTATCCAGCTAGTTTTCCAACAGAAGCTAGAATATACAAAGTTAATCCATTAGGTTGGTATAGCTACAAAGTGGTTGTTAAACAAAACCAGCAAGATTATTATAACATATACTTACCTAGTTTATTATCTGGTGAACCAGAGATAAAACCATTTAAGTTAGCTGTAAAAGCTGTAGCTGTTGGTGATACCACTATAACTGTAGATACAGCTGTATTTGAGCCTAGAACTTTTTTATTAACAGAAGGTGTACAATTTGTGACTGGTGGAGAAACATACACTGTTATTAACATATTAAATAATGATCAATTTCAAATAAATCCTGCTTCACTTGTAGTTGTAGCAGCATCAACAGAATTGACATTCTTTAAAAAACCTAGTACAAATAGAAACGTTACTACATTATTAACTGACAATCTAAATAAAATTCCACCTGGTTTAAACGAGGTAACACCTGTTCAAGTTAATTATAATACTAGTGATACAGAATTAATACCAAGAGTTGCTAGAGATATTAGTTTTAGAAAATCTGTTGGAAGCAATCCTTATATAAACATTACAGGTGGACCAAACTACTCTACTCCGGTATTTCCTAAACGAGTTAGATTAAAAGTAACAGCTTTAGGAAGCTTCTTTAATTTGTTTAAAGATCCATCTACAGCAGGTTTATATGAAGCCACTACTAATCCGACTAGTGCCATAGTAGACAACTTATTTAATATAGGAACTCCTTCAGATGACACTTCACCATGGGGTGCTTTACCTGACGTAGAATTTCCTACTAACTACGCTATTTACGAAACTAATCCAACTATATCTAATATTGATATATTTTGGGAGACTTCTACAAGTGGATTAATAAGTGAATTAAATGAAGACATATTATCAGATCCACTAGTTCCTTCAAACATAGTTAGTAATAGACCAACATGGCCTGAAGATAAAGATTTGTCAGCAGATGATACGCTTGTAGGTGGTATACAATTTAGAAATTATTTAGGCGCGCCTATTGATTTTAGTTTAATGAATGGACCTCCAACTATAGCAGGATGGAAAGACGCTAGTGGTACTGATCTAGGTGTTTTAAACGTTAGTTTAAATACAATTGGAACTAATACATGTAGGGTTAGAGTTACTAACTTCAATGGTTGGGATAGGTATTGTAGAGAAAATGTTGACTTTAATAACTTTATAGTTACTCTTAATGTTAATATAAACTCTCCTTATCCTATAGACTATAATTTTGATCTACCTATTGAAATAACTAATGTAGCTCCTTTAGCATTACAGTTTTATCCAGAAAGTAATGTTGTAAGAGGAGTTGATATACCATTTAACTCTGGTATAACTGACACTACTAGAACAGGAGGTGGTTCTGCCACTTGGACTTCTACTAGTGGAGCTTTTGTTGAAAAAACATTTTATGCCACTACTAATGGATCTTGGGCTGGATCATCAATGCCAACAACTGGAGAATTAGTTTATTATTTAGAAGTTGAAGAACCATCCGCTGGAGTTTGGCTACCTGTTCCTGATACAGGCTCAAGAACACCTTTTGGAATGACTGGTCTTACATTAGTTTCTCACACTGTAGCAGGTCCAATTGTAGGTGTTGCTGTAAACGTAGGTAACGTGTTAGTTAATGACTCTAATGGATTAAACCCAGCACAACCAACGAGCACTAAAGTATACAAATTTAGAATAAGTTCTAAGGATAGAAATGGAGTAGGTCTAACAGCAGCGGACTATACATACTTTGAAATGAATTTCATAAACCCTTAGGTAATAATTTTAATAACAAGTGATTATATAATATGGCAGCAGTTATAGAAGTAGAATATTTTAACTCATACTGGATGAAGAGCGTTATAGATTATCAATCTTATAGCTCTACTGACAATCAAGGAGGAGTAGGTACAACTAAACCTCAAAGTGGAGGAAGTGGTAGCGGAGGAGAATTAGGAACTTGGCCATTGACCAACGTTTATGCTAATCCAACTAGTAGAAGCATATCGCAAGAATTTGGAACTGCAGCTGGAGCAAATCCAGAAATAGACGTAAATTTATCTATTTTTTCAACAAATTGGTATATAGAAGAGTCTAGAATAAAAGGTGGTTATAATGATATGCCTACTGATTTAGGTGCAAGGGCATACGCTGATGAAGATGAACCTATACAACAACATAGGTTTAATGCTTTAATATATTCTGGATTATTTAATTCTAGAACAGGTGTTAACAGAACAAATGAATTTCCAGTTGGAGAACAAATAACTAAAGCAGCTAATCCTGAATATGGAAGTATACAAAAGTTATATGCAGAAGAAAATAACTTATTAGTATTACAAGAGAATAAATGTCAACGAGCATTAATAGATAAAGACGCTATATTTTCTGCTGAAGGTGGAGGAACTGTTACTACTTCTAATAATGTTATAGGTACTATAACTCCATATGCTGGTGAATATGGTATTAGTTTTAATCCAGAAAGCTTTGCTATATATGGATTTAGAAAATACTTTGCCGATAGAAACAGAAGCGCTATTTTAAGACTTTCTCACGACGGTATTACCGAGATATCTGAGTATGGCATGAGAGACTGGTTTAGGGACAATCTAGGAGTATTAAATGATCAAGTCAGCAATACATATAAATTACAATTAATTGTAACCTGGGGAACAGCTACTGAAAATTTCTCATACTTAACATGTACAGATGCTTCTTTATATGGTTTAACTATAGGAAGTGAATTGTTCGTTAATACAGGTGGAGGGTTTTTAACAACAAATGCTTTTGTAACAGAAATAGATACTACAGCTAACAAAATATTCTTAGATAAAAGTATAACAGTTTCGGCAACTGCTCAAGTTAAAGTTGAATTTGTTAATTATTACAGAAGCAGAATAAATGCTGGTTGGGATATATACAATAAACAATATGTATGTTCTTTGCAATTAAACGGCAATAGTTTAGGAAGTACTCCAAATAGAGATAACACTTACTACACTTTAGGTTTTGATGAAGTCACCAATGGTTGGACTAGTTTTTATACTTATAGGTTTTCTCAGTTAGGTAGCATTAAGAGTTTAGTGTATGTTGCTAATAGTATGTCATCAGCCTTTACAACAACTGGTGTAGGTAATTTTGGACTTTGGCTTCAGTATTCTGAAAATGTAAATCGTGGTCAATTCATGGCAGCGGACAACCCATCAACGGTTACATTTATAGCAAATCCTAATCCTTCTGTACATAAAAACTTTTTAACATTAAACTATGAAGGTAACAGTGGTTGGAAGGTTGTTAGCATAGAATCAGACGAAACTGGATTTGATAAAGAATGGTCTGCAGGTAATCCTTTAGCTTCTTGGAAGCTGTACTATGACAATACAAATAAAATACGTAGTTACTACGAAGGACAATATGATGGATTAGGAAATGTAGGCGCAGCTGCTTTACCAACCAACACTCCACTGCTGCATGCTGGTTTTGATAGAAAAGAAAATAGGTACGTAGCAAATCTTGTTAATGCAGGTAATGATACTAATGCTTGGCCAGGAGAAGTTATATATGGCGATAAAATGTCAGGTATAAAAGGTTTTTACGCAACTATTAAAATGTCTACAGATAGCACAACAGATCCCGGTGGTTATAAAGAATTATATACTGTAGGAACTAATTATACAATAGCATCAATGTAATTTAATATGAATAATATAGATATAGAAAATCAAGTAGCAAATAATCCTTTAAGTAAAGAGCAAGCTAGAAAACAGTTTGTAGAAAAAACTGAAGAGTTAGGTTTAAAACATTCTTTTACTTTTGATGAAGCATGGGAAATTGGAGAAGAATTAAGAAAAAAACAAGAGTTCAGAAATCAAATGGAAGTTATTACAGATAACTTTAAAAAGTCTAAAAACTTTATAACTGGTGAAGAGGCTAATAAATTAAATCCATTAAAACACTCATTTGCTGATGGTTGTTATATAAGAGAAGTATTTAATCCAGCTGGACAATTGATACTTACTAAAATACATAAGAAGCAACATCCATTTTTTTTAATGGAAGGTGAAATGGTTATTTTAACTGAAGACGGTGCTAAAACTTTAACAGCTCCTCATCATGGTATAACAGAACCTGGTACTCAAAGAGTTATTTATTCTAAAACAGATTGTACCTTTGTAACCGTACACGCGACTAATAACACAAATATAGAAGATATAGAAAAAGAAGTTATAGCTGATGATTACAACGATCCAGAAATAACTTTAAAACAAATAAACTTAATAAAAGAACACATATGAGTTTTGTAGCCGGATCAATAATTATAGCAGCTGGTATCGGGGCGTTAACCGCTGGTGGTACAGCTTTAGTAGCTCACAACGCTGCTAAGAAAAGAGAAGAAAAAGAAGCACAAAGAGCTGCAGAACTTGATTCTCAACTTAAGTCACTAGAAGATGCAAGACCTGAGTTTAAAAATCCTTATGAAGGATTAACTAATCAATATGAAAATCTAAATAATCCTTATGCTGGATTAACTGTTGCTACCGCAGCCGCAGAAATGCAAGCAGAACAATCTGATATAGCTTTAGCTAACGCTTTAGATGTTATGCTAGAAACAGGTAGTGGAGCAGGTGGAGCTACTGCCTTAGCTCAAGCAGCATTGCAAAGTAAAAAAGGTGTTGCCTCAAGCATACAGGCACAGGAAGCTCAAAACAAAAAATTAGCCGCTCAAGGCGAGGCTCAAACAGCTAAAATGAAAGCTCAAGGAGCACAACAAGTAATGATGTTAAAAGCTAAAGGAGATGCAATGGAACAACAAGCCGCTATATCATGGCATGATTCTCAACTTAATAGAACTGCTGGTTTATTAGACAATGCTAATCAAAACATGGCTAATGCTGAAATGGCTCAAACACAAGCTATAGTTACTGGTATAGGTGGCGTAGGTAGTGCGACTCAAGATATGGTAAGTACAGGTGTTCTTGGAGGAGCAGACGGTATATCAGCAATGAGTTAAATTGAAAAATAAATAAAACATGGGAACTTACGATAATCCAAAAGGAGTTAACTATAATTGGAATGAGTTTTTAAATGCTCAAAAATTTGCTAATAAACAAGTAGAATCCGTATCTGACGCTGCGAAAAAAAATAGATATGAAAAGAAAAGTCAACGTGGATTATACGATGACATGAATTCATTTAAAAATAAATCAGAAAATTTTCAAGAAAATGTAACTGCATTATCTAGTAAAACAAGTGGTAACGCTACTTTTGATGACAACGTAAGGATGACATTTCAGCAAGAGTCTGACGCTTTATATAAAGCTGCAAAAGAACTAGACATGGGTAACTTAACTCATGAGCAATATAGAAGTATAGAAAATGATGCTTTTTCAAGATTAAAATCTTTTCAAGCTGCATTACCTACTATGGTTGAACAATCTACTGAGTGGAATGAAGCTATGAATATAGAGCCTGGAAACTACGGTTCAGTAAGTTCTACTACTCCAACAGAAGCTCAAATAGTTATGGATGAGTGGGCTAAGCAAGGTAATGTACAATTAAACTTTGACGGAAATAGTCCTATACTGTTTGTTCCAGGTAAAGAAACTGGTACTGGATCTATGATAAACATGAATGCAGTTACAGCTGATGCTGCTAAAGGTAAAGACTTTGTAAATATTATAGATGATTATGCTCCTACATTAACAGGTGCTTATGATAATATATTTCAACCAAAAAATAATAGCAGTAAATTTATTAGTACATATTATGAAGATGACCCTAATGATCCTACTAAAGAAATAGCTTTTAAAACAATAACAAAAGAAGGTAGAGAGCAAGGTATAAACGCTATGATAGATTTAGGCCAATTTGATTCACTAGTTGCTAATAACAGAGTTATGAAGATGATTTGGCAAGATCAAATGCCAGATGAAATGACTGGTGATTATACTTGGGGAGCTACTGATCCTGATCTAAGCGAAGAAGAAAACTCTAAAATAATTTCAGATCAAAATGAAAAAGCAACAAGATGGTTAGCAGAAAAAGCTTTTGATGATAACGCAGCTCAATATTTAATGGGTAAAAAATCTGGATCTAGAGATAAACAAAACACTGTTGTTGCGCCTGGAAATGGTGAACAACCTTTTGAAGTTGACGATATTACTACATTGTTAGTTGATTTGAAAAATAATCCTAGTGCTAATAAAAGCAAGTTAATAAACAAGAAAGTAAATGGTGATGTTGTTACAAATGTAGATTACGACGATGAAACAGGTGAGTTAACTTTAATGGGAAGTAAACTTGTTGTATCTAAAGATGTAGTTGATGGTGAAGAGAAAATAACAGAAGAAACTGTTAATACTCAAATAGGATCTATAAACCTAAATGACACTGAGAATTTATTAAATTTTGGAAAGCTAATGCATACTAACGATTATGGTGCTGATAAAGATGCTGAAGCAGAAAGAAAAAGGATGAAAGCTAACTTTGAAAAACTTAATAAGGTTAAAGAACTAGAAAGTGCTATTCTTAATAATCAAACAACTAACTCTTCTTATAGTCAATGGGCTAAAAGTAATCCATTACCAGATGGATTAATAGATAAATTCAAAACTGAATTAGCTAGTGATCCTACTTATAAGGCTGCTGAGAAAAAGTTAATGTCTTCTAAAAGAGATGCAGCTGCTATTGATGCTTTTAACGCTACGGTTTTACCTATTGAGAAAACTTTACATACAAGTTTAATGGAGCAGCATAAAAAAGATGGAGCAGAAAAAGAAATTAAACGACCTGTAAAAGGAATGTTTGGATCAGGAAATAGTTTTAAATATAAAACGAAAAGCTAGATGTACGAAATAGACGGAGTTCAAGTAACTGAAGATCACTTATTAAATAAGGCTAAGCAGCTAGGTTTATCATTAGAAGAGTATCTAGCAAATAATCCTAATGTAACCAAAAGTGAAGAGCAAGTTGCTACAGTAAAAGAAGAAGTTGATACCCCACTAAATACTGATGAGATAAATTCTTTAGATCTTTATGTACAAAACATGAGTTCTTCTAATGGTAATAAGAATACTAGATTACCATCTAATCAAGAAACAGAAGATTTTGAAGCAGCTAAAGTTAAAGATAATTTTCAAAGCACTATTGCTAATGTTGATAATGCTATAGAAAAATCTGATGCAGCTTTAAATATGTTTCCAGACTGGATGCAAAACCTTGTTAATTCAGATGGTGAAACAACTACTAGAAGTGATATAAACAATAGTATTAAGAATAATGTTAGTCTGCTTCAAAAAGGTGAGCCTGCTAAAGAACCGGCTAAGCAAGAAACTCCTAGTTCTTTAAATGATATATTAGGTCAATTTTACACTGAAGAAGAAGTGCAGGAAAATCTTCCAGATTTAGCTCTACCTGTGGAAGCTGAAACAGTTGAGTCAACAAACTTGTACGATATAATTAACAAAGGCGAAGAGGTTGAGGTATTAAGTGATAGTGAAAAAGTAGATGTAAATGCTAGTGTTAATTGGGAGAATGTTGCTGATTATGAAACAGCGATGGATCAATATAACTCTAGGAAATATGACATAGTTAACGATAAAAGTTCTAGCGGAGAGGAAAAGCTTGTTAAGCTAAATGAACTTGAAGCGCCAAACTCTATGATAGATTATGGTAATACTAGAGTTGTAAGACCTGAGTTTAGAAAAGACTTTGAGCTTAAGTTAAAACCAGTAACTGAACAGAATCTATCAGGTGATCTAAGTTTTGATCCAACAGATGAACAAAGACAAGCTGCTAGTGATGCTCAAGGAAATACAGAACTGTTTACTTTAAAAGATTTAGATAATAATTTTGACAATGCTATTCAGTCTAGTATAAATGAAAATGATATAATTCAAGGTAGAATGTTGAGTTATATGGAAATATTTAAACCATTAATAGAAGAAAAGAAAAATAGCTTACAAAAAAAGTATGCTATGACGGATCCTATTAGCCTTAATGCAGCTAATGAAGAGCTTATGGCATATCAAAATAGTTTATTAGAAAATGCTTTAGCTGGAGATAAAAGTGTGCAAACCCAAGTTGATGCCTTGATAGAAGCTGGTGGAGTTGTTTATGGAGAAAAGTTAAAAAAATTAGATAGAAAGCAAAGTGATTTTTACTCAAACATCGATAGATCAAAACACGATATAAGAAAGCACTTTGGTGATGGCATAATAGGTGATGCTATAAGTTTAATGCCTAGAGCTATGGAAGCCACAGCTAGCTGGAGAGATTTAAAATCTAGAACTACAACAGGATTAGCAGACTGGTGGGATGGTCAAATGCAAAACGTCTTTGATCCAGATGTAATAGATGAAGAAGGAAATACTAGATACGATAATTTACCTACAAACACATTGCAAGAAAGTCTTAAAAATCTTAAAGAAGGTAAAGATGTACATGGTCGTGATGCTTACGTGCATCAAACCGGAGATAGAGCTGGACAAATCGCTACGTGGGAAAAAATAGATGGTGAATTACAATATGATACAAGAGAAGGTCAAATAGCAAAGATAGAAAGCTTACTAGCTAAAAGATCAGATCCTGCATTAAGACGTAGAAACGAAAGAATGGCTATTGAAAGATGGGCTGATCTTGCTCAAAAAGCTAATTATGATTTAGATGAAATAGGTATAGGAGATGTTGTTACTGGATTTGTAGAATCATTGCCTTACATGGCTGCTGCTGGTGGTGCTGCAGTTGTTGAGATTGCTAGTGGTGGTACTGCTACTCCAGCTTTGCTAACGTTGATAGGCGCAGCAGGAACTGTAGCTAATACAACAGCTTTTTTTGCTGACGAATATGACAAAGGTATAAGAAATGCTTTAGAAGAACAAGGGTTAGATCCTAATGATCCTAAGACGTATACTGATGCTGTATTAAGTAATAAATATCATAATACTGCTACAAACTTCGCTAGTGCTGGTACTCAATCTTTATTAGAAAAATTAGGTACAGCAGGATTATTTAAAGGCTTTGCTGCTGGTTTTGGCAAAACTTCTAAACAAGGAATAAAATCTATCTACGGAGATGGTATGAAGACGTGGATTAAATCACAGCCACAAAGAGGCCTGATGTTAGGTAGAACTAGTATGATAGAAGGTGGAACAGAGGTTGGTCAACAGCTTACATCTGATATTGCTCAAGCATTTAACATGAACGAGTATGGTAATCCATTTAAGTATACTAATCCTAAAATACTTCAAGATAACTTTGTAGCTGGCGCTTCAATAGGTTTATTTACAGCAGGCGGAGGTTATGTTAGCGGTCAAACAGCTACAGAAGTTAGAAACATAACTAGAGATTTAGCTGTAAAATTTGATTGGAACGGTAGAATAAAAGAGACAGCAATTGCTTTTCAAAAACAAGAGCAAAAAATAAAAGATATGTACGATGCTGGTTCTCTTACTGAGGAAGAGTATCAAGAAGAAACAGAAGCTTTATCCACTATTCGAAATGCAGCATTAGGTACTCCTAAGAATTTTAGAGCTCCAGCTAAAGAAGCTGCTATTGATCTGCTTATTGAAAGAAAAAAGCTAGATAATAAAATAAAAAGTCAAGATGATGCTTTTACAGGTCCAGCTAAAGATAGAGTAAAAGAAATTAACCAAGAACTAGGTAAAATTGAAATAGTAGAATCCGCATTACAAAATCAAAGTGGAGTTTCTAAAGCTTTAGATACAGAATTTATAGAAGCTGCTACTGATCAAGATGTTAAAGATGGTTTAATTGCTAGAGGTTATTTAGATAAAAGAGTTACTGAACTTTTAAATGATCCTAAACGTAAAGGTAAAAATAAATTAACCGAAGAGCAAGCTATAGAACAAGCACAAAACGAAATTGAAGAAGCTTCTCAACAAAGAGGTTTTAATTTTCAAGATGAAAATGTTATATTCTTAAACAAAGACAGAATAAGTAAAAGTGGTGCTTACTTTACAGGAGCACATGAGATACTTCATCAGATATTAAAAAAGACTTTAGCTAAGAATGACAACAGTGCTAAAGTGTTAGCTAATGCTCTAGACAAAAAACTTAAAAGTATAAAAACAAGTAAGCTTACTGGTAAAGATGGAGCTAAGCTAGCTGCGTTTTATAAAAGATTAGAAGCTTATAAGAACGATCCTAACATAACAGCTGATAAGAAAGCTGAAGAAGTAGTAACTTTATTTAGTGAAGCTTTAGAGTATGGTCAAATAAAATTTGATAGAAAGTTTTTAGAAAATACTGGTGACATGTTTAGGAGAGCAGCTCAAAATTTAGCACCTGAAACAATGGGTAAGTTAAACTTTGAAAGTGCTGAAGACGTTTATAGGTTTATAAAAGGTTTTAATAAGTCTCTTAAAAAAGGTAAACTTACTAAAGCTCAAAAACAAGCTGCGGAAAAAGGTATAGATATATCAGACAAGCTAGTTGCTGACTTAGATAAAGATGTAGATTTAGTTGAGCAGTCAGGTGATAGAGCTGTTGATGCTGCATTTGGTTTAGGTATGGACTTCGCTAAGGATGAAACCTTAGACAATATGATGAGGAATAATGAAGATCCTTACTTCATGGCTGAAGAGTTTAGGAAAGACATGGAGTATCTAGCGGATAAAACATATGGGCCAAATTCAAATCAAGACGAAGTTATTAAAGATAAGTATGCTATAAATAGAGATGCTTTAATAGATGAATTAGTTTTTGATTCTCAGACAAATCAAGGTGTTAATTATCTTGTTAAAAGTTATTTAAAGAAAAAGAAAGATGGTACTTTAGATAAAATAGATAAAAAAGATTTAGCAAAAATAAAACAAAAAAACCCTAATACTAAACTAAAAGTAGGAGATGATATTACAATGGGTATGTTTGTTGGTGGCACAAGAGCAGGTATGCCTGTTAAAATATTTAACATAGGCGCTAGAGTATTAGGTATAAAAAATGTAGATGTAACACCTGTTGAAACTAAAAAAGACTTTAGTCAAGAAAAAGAAAAACCTAGTTTAAGAAAAACTATGGGTCTGTACACGTCTAAAGAAATAGATAAGATGCGTACTGACATCGAAAGTGAAAAGTCTAAAAAAGGTGTAGGTCCTAATGTGCTCAAAGACTTAGACCAACAACTAGAAGAGGTTTCAGTTCTTGAAGAGTTATCGAATACAAAAGTAAAGAAAGGTCCTTACAAAGGTTTAACCTACGGACAGGTTACTGAAAAGATATATGACAAAGCAAAACAGCAAATAGTTAAAGGAGCTTTAATTAGTCCTACAGAAGTTGTAAATTTTCTTGAACAAGAATTTAGAAGAAAAAATTTAGGTCTAGTAGACGAAGTCAAAGCTTTAATGGGAGCTCCTGCTTCTGTTGAGTATGAAAACTTTTTAAAAGAACAAGGTCCTAATATTTATGATAAGTTAAAACAAAGACAAGTCAATAAAAGATTTAAAGAATTTAAAACACCAGACATTGACCCTGAAACAGGTTTGCAAAGAAGAGCATCTACTGATGAGTCTACTGCTGCAGGTAGTAGAATAAAAGATAAATACGCTGGAAATCCACAGTTTAAGAAATTAGATTTTGATGAGGATGCTTGGGTAGATTATCATTTAAGACCTAAGACAGGAAGACCTGCGTCTAAACAAACGGCTTTAGCAGAAGCTACCGCTGAGATAATAGGTTTTGACGCTGCTCAACAGGTGTTAGCTGATCCTGAGGTTATTGAAAAGTTTGAAGAAGCTGGTAGGTCAGAACAATTACAAGATGTAGTAGCTCAAATTTCAACTCAAATGAATAGAGAAGTTGGATTTGATTTTGCTAAAGATGAAGAAGGTAGACCATTAAATTTATCAGAGCTTACGCCTGAGCAATTTGAGAATCAAGCTGACATACTTATAGATGTCTTAGAAAGAGATGGCTATAAAGATGACAACGGTAATATTACTAAAGGAATGCGTGATGCGTTGATGGAAGTAGATCCTAGCGTTGGTAAAATGATGACTAATCTTTTTGAAGAAAACACAGGCTTATTTGGAAAAGACGGTTTTCAAAACATATTAAAAGAAAGCAATAATGTTTCTCAAGATATAAAAGATAGAATAAAAGATAGATCTTTATTATTATTTAGAAAAGGAAATATAGTAGAAGGAGTAGCTGATGCTTTTGCTGCTAACACTCTAGCTTTAAAAGGTATTATTGATAGTGATGTACTAATGAATCTTGATAAAGATCTTAATATACTAGGTTTTAAATATGGTATTTTAGATCCAGCTAAATTAAAAAAGAAAACTGGTGAACCAGGTAGATATTTTAGAGAGTTTACAAAAGCTAAAAACATAAGTAAAGCTGATAAAAAATTGCTTAAAAAAATGGGATTAAACCCAAAAGATATTATAGCAATGAACAAAGACGCGGCAAAGCTTAAGAAAATATTAAATGATATATGGTCTCAAGAGTCTGTTGAAGGCAAGCTTAAAGCTCTACAAAGAAATAAACTAACTATTGATAAGGCTAATGTAGCTAACATAAAAGCTTTTAAGTACATAGCTTATAAGATGCAAGAAGGGGTACGTAACGGAACCATTGATGCTAACTATGCTTATCAATTATTACAAGCCCAGACAAATATAGTTATGGGTTTTAGAGCATTGAGTGGCTTTGAGTATGTATACCTTGTTGATGGTAAACAAACACTTCCAGCTACTAAATTCTCTGGTAAAGGAGCTTTAAAAGTAGAACAAGTAGGATCTCCAGAATGGGATAGCTATATGGATAAGCTTAATGATGTAGCTGAATATACTGATAGATTTAATATACATAAGAAAAGATTTAGTGAAGAAGGTATAGAAGGTTCAGAATTAGATTATAGAGCAGCAAGACAAGCATATGCAGATCTTATACCTAAAGGAGAACACTTAGGTCCTAATGCTAACACAATGGCAGAGTTGTTTGAGAATATAGAAAATGGTACGTTAAATGAAAGCGTATTAGATAATATGTTAGCTGATCACACTCAGTTTTTTGGTCCTACTTATTTAATGGATGTAATGGATTCTAAAGGTATAGAGTTTGGTCCTAAAACTGCTCGTACAAGTAAAGAGGGTTTATATAGGTTAACTAAGTTTCTTCCGCCTAAGTATAGAAAAAATGTTTATTCAATAACAGGACAAGATGCTACTACTTATATAGCTAAAGAAATAGAGTTTCAAAAAGCTTTACAACAGTTAAATAAGAAACAAAGAGAAGCAGTGTCAGAAGATTCTAAAGAATTAAATGAATATGCTGGATCACTTCAATCATTTTCTAAAGACATGTCTATGGAAGACGTTTTAAGTAAAGCTGTTACACTGGATGAAGCTTTAGAGATAGCAAGAGATCCAAATGCACCTGTTAAAAAGATTAGAGTATTTGACTTTGATGACACTTTAGCAACGAGTAATAATATAGTATCTGCCACAAGAGGTGAAGAGACTATAGAATTAAATGCTGAGGAATTTGCTAAAGACGGTAAAAGACTCATGGACGAGGGCTGGGATATGAACTTTGATGACTTCAATAGAGTAACTGATGGTGGTAAAGGACCTTTGTTTTCATTAGCTGAAAAAATTAGAGACGCTAGAGGAACTGAAGAAGTATATGTATTAACAGCAAGAGCTCCACAAGCTCAAGGTCCTATATATGAGTTTTTGAAATCTCAAGGTTTAGAAATACCTTTAAAAAATATAACTGGATTAGGCAACTCTACTGGAGCTGCTAAGGCTAATTGGATAATAGATAAAGCAGCAGAAGGATATAATGATTTTTACTTTGCTGATGATGCTTTACAAAACGTTGAAGCTGTAAGAGATGCATTAGAAGTTGTAGATGTTAAATCAAAAGTTCAACAAGCTAAGTTTAGTTTTGCTAAAGACGTTGATTCTGATTTTAATAAAATAATAGAACAGAAAACAGGTATAGCTTCTGATAAAGTTTACGAAGCTGCTAAAGCTAAAATGGCTGGAGCTAGCAAAGGTAAGTTTAAATTCTTTATACCTCCATCTGCAGAGGATTTTGTAGGCTTAATATATCCATTATTAGGTAAAGGGAAATTGGGAGATGCTCAGATGGCTTGGTTTGACAAGCATTTATTAAAGCCTTATGCTAGAGCTATGAGTAACATGTCTACAGCTAGATTAAATTTAATGGAAGATTTTAAAGCTCTTAAAAAAGAATTAGATGTACCAGCTGAATTAAAGAAAGAAGCTGTAGATAATTTTACTAATGAACAAGCGGTAAGAGTTTATATATGGAATAATTTAGGTTATGATGTTCCTGGTCTTTCCAAGAATGATCAACAAGAATTATATGACATAGTATCAACTAGCGATAAGTTAAGGACTTTTGGTGATAAAATAATTCAGATAAGTAAAAATGGTTATGTTAAACCAACTAGTGATTGGACAGTAGGAAATATAACATCTGATTTGCTAGAAGGTTTAAACACTATAAAAAGACAAGAGCTTTTAAAAGAGTATAATGAAAATGTTGATTTAATATTTTCAGAGAAAAACTTAAATAAACTAGAAGCAGCATTTGGTCAGAAGTATAGAGAAGCAATGGAGAATATGCTTAGTCGTATGAAGTCAGGAAAGAATAGAACATCTCACGGCTCTAGATTAAGTAATAAAATACTTGATTATATAAATGGATCTAACGCTGCTATAATGTTTTTTAATACTAGATCTGCTATACTACAAACTATATCTAGTATTAACTTTATGAACTGGAATTTTAATAGTCCTATAGAAGCTGGTAAAGCTTTTGCTAATCAACCTCAGTACTGGAAAGACTTCATGACACTAATGAATTCTGATTTCTTAAAAGATAGACGTAATGGAACTAGAATAGATGTTAGTTCTAATGAAATTGCTGATGCTGCTAAGACTGCTAAAAACAAAGCTAAAGCAGCTATGGCTTATATACTAGAAAAAGGTTATTTACCTACACAATATGCAGATAGTTTTGCAATAGCAGCAGGTGGAGCAACTTGGTATAGAAATAGAATTAAATCGTTGATGAAGGAAAATCCTAGCATGAGCGAGAATGAAGCATCTAAAATAGCACTTGAGGGATGGAGAGAAATATCAGAAGAAAATCAACAGTCTTCTCGTCCTGATAGAGTATCTCAACAACAAGCAAGTGACTATGGTAGATTGATATTAATGTTTGCTAATACACCTATGCAATATGCTAGATTACAGAAAAGAGCTGTACAAGATTTAGCTAATGGTAGAGGAGATGCTAAAACTAATATTAGTAAAATAGCCTATTATGGCGTAGTACAATCAATTATATTTAATTCTCTACAGCAGGCTATGTTTGCTATGGGAATGGGAGATGATGAAGAAGATGAAAAGAGAGTAGAAAAAACTTTAAATGGAATGCTTGATTCTCAATTAAGAGGTTTAGGTATTGGAGGAGCTACTATATCTGTAGCTAAAAACTTCTTATTAGATATTTATGAAAGATCAGACAGGACAAGACCTGAATATGTAGATGCTGCTTGGAAATTATTTCAATTTTCTCCGCCTATAGGTTCTAAGATTTCTAAAATAAGACAGGCTTTGTGGTTGATGAATAGTAAAAAAAGAAGACAAGAGGTTTTTGATAAAGGATTTAGCTTAGATAATCCAGCATATGAGTCAGCTGCAAAAGTTATATCAGCCACTACTAATATACCTTTAGATAGATTGTTTATGAAGTTTAACAACGTATCTGCTGCTTTAGAAGATGATAACGAAGCTTGGCAAACAATAGCTATGCTAGGAGGTTGGCCAGCGTGGAGTATAAAGCCTGATCCAAACAAGTATAAAACAAAAAAGAAAAAGAAAACTAAAGATAAGAAAAAATCTGAACCTGATCCTAAAATGGAGAAGTTAAAGAGTATACAATCCAATAAGAAAGTAGACTCTAATACAAGAAAGATGAATTTATTAAAGAATCTTTAGAGGAACAAAAATAATGGGCACCATACCCAAAGTTCCTGTAACCAAAAAAGGGAGGCTTAACGGCCTCCCTTTTGTTATTTAGCAGTCTCCGCAGAGACCTTGACATAATTCACACATAGTTTAAGTTTTAATTATTATTTAGGTTTCTTGTGGCCGTAGCCTTTTTTCTTTAATTCAAGATGTTTTTTCATGGTCTTAGCCATTATAGAGCTTTTACCTTTGTACATCATATGAGCTTTAAATTCTTTTGCCATTTTATTTTTTTTAATTAAGTAATTTCACAAGCACCACCGGCACAGGCTAATTCGCCTGATAAATCAGTATTGTCTTCAGTTTCTATAACATTTTCTAAGTTTATATCTTTTAAATGTTGTAACTTATTTATATAAGTTCCTTCGTCAATATCCTCGAAAGGAGCTTGAGTATAAGTTCCACCGTCATAAGGTAATACAGATAAGCCATTGTAATGTTCTCTGTTTGTCCACATCCACTCTCCAGCATCTTCCCACTCTTCAGCTTTTAAACTAACAGTAGCAGATACATTATGAGTATTAGATCCTTTTCTATGACCAGGAGCAACCCATTCCATAGCTACTTTCTTTATACGTTCAAGTAATTGAAATGGAGATTCAGTTCTAAGTATAGAACCTTCAGGCGCTTTCTGCGGTATACTAATCACAGCAGTATCATGTGGTCTAAAGTATTCATCTTCTACTAACAGTGGGTGGTTTTCAACTAAGTATTTATATATACTCTCATTTTTACCAACTCTTATTCTACGGACATAGTAATCGTTATGCCATGCATGAATACCAGATGATGTTCCTAATGCCAGAGATGTTGTCCCTGCAGGCTTCACGGTTGTACATCTAGCTGATGGATTAATTCCAATTACTTTCGCGACTCTTGCGTTTTCTCGTTTTACTATTTGAGCGGCTTTCTTCATGTCGTATCCTAACACGGTGCCAGAACCTATCCCCGTCATCGATACTCCTATCAATGCGTCTTTCTCTGTTGTTTCTTTCCATACATCTCTTAAGTAGTGAAAGTCTGTATATCCAGCTTGCAATGTTCCTATGAATGCAGCTGCTTTCACTCTGTTATTAAAATCATCTTGCGACTCTATGTCACTAGCATTTACTTCACATAAGTTACAAAACTGATTAGGTCGTAAAGCTATTTCACAACAAGGGTTTGTGCCCCAGTCTTTATCATTGTTTAAGTATATGCCAGGCTCACCTGCGCCTGATAGTTCTACACGCTTCCATAAGCCCATAAAAAACTCTTTAGTTATTTTATGCCTCATAAGAACAGCAGAGTTGTTAGCTCTACCTCTTTGTGGGTTTGTTTCCCACCAATTTCCAGACTTGCAAGAGATCATCTCCTCGTCGTCCGCTGAGAACAGACTTATCAAAGCTGCTCGACGTATTCCACCAGCTAAGACGGCGTCTGCAATATGGCAAACTATATCGTGTACTTCTATAGTGGAGAGCATATCTCCATCCTCCTTTGAGTCTAAAACTCCTGTTATCTTTACTATACATTCTTTAAGTGGTTGAGGCCCAGGTGCTTTACCACCAGACGTTACTAACATTGCACCCTTTGGGCGTATATCAGAGTAGTCAAACTCTACACGTGAACTTCTTTTGTCACCAAGATATGATTTCATTAGCACCTTAATAGAGTCAGCCCAACCTTCAATTGAGTCACCTATTAAGAATCTTCTAGTTCTTTTGCTATAAGGCTTATTAACCGGATCTAGCTTTTTAACATGATGATCTTGCACGGAATAACCTACACCAGTACCACCAAGTAATAAGAACATTATCTCATTAAACGATTCAATATGATCGATAGGTAAATAAGCGCAATTATAGACACGATTAGGTGATATTTCAATCGGCTTACCACCGAACTGAAGCGAACGCATGCTCGGTAAAATCTTCTTTTCATAGACTAATTTATATGTTGTTTTAATGTCATCTGTTAACTCAGGATATTTTTTAATATGCATATTCATGTTACGTGTTACTAGTTCGTCCCATGTCTCCCTACGGTTTAATTCAGGGATATATTTTGCATATTTCATATATACTGTTATATCACTTAATATCTTGTTCGATAACTCCATCTTCGTTTTCTTCTTTAACTTTTAATTTAACTTTACCTAAAGCGTCTTCATAATCTGGCATTTGCTTTATCGTTTCTAATGTACCAAAGGATATTGTTCTAAGATACTCTAGTTCTGTCATTAAGTGTTGTGCTATGTTAGTTAATGACGCAATTTTATTCTGCATTTCCAGCAGAGTACTTTCTTTCATATTCTATTAATTCTTTATATTTTAAATATCCTTTGCTTTCTATACTCCAGTTAATAAACTGTTGTAGTTTTCTTTCTGCATACTTACGTCTTGCTAGGTCTTTCTTTTCCCAAGTATTAGGCTCACGGTTTCGTCGCATTCTTTTTGATTTTGAGGTTTATACAAAGTAGCAGCTGGTAATCTCTCAGCGACATACTTCTTAAATAGTTTCCAACGGAGAGGAAAAGATTCGTTGGCCCTTCCTTTACACTCGATGATAAACTCTCCTCCTGTAAAATCAGGTGTGTAATTGATCGAACGTATTCTCTTGCCTGATCTATTTTTATACTCACCTTTTCCATTTCCTTGTCGTTCATAACTTTCATTATTAAAGTCAAATGAAGGGATTAATTCAAAACTAATCCCTTCGTACTCTGCTTGTATACCTGCTTCTTTCAAAGCTGTATACATATATGCTTCAAGCCCTGACTTAAATTCTATACCATCTACAACTTTCTTTTTAGCTCTAACCGGACCGCGTTTTTTACGACGCAATATCCGAGACATAGTAAGGTAAACCGTTAATACTTTTGCCATAGACTTTGTCTTTAGCTTCAGCCAACTCATCTTTAGCTGCCTGAATATATAATATTGCATCCATTAGTTCTTCTTGTATATCGTTTAAATAACCTGCTAGATCTTTAACGCCTGTTCTACGTTCTTTATCTAACGTTTGACCATATTTACTAAAGCCTACGTCTGATCTACCTACAAATTTATCTACTACTGTTTCAACTACTGGATCTCTGAATTTAATTGTCTTTTCTGTCATTTTTAGTCCATATAAATATTAATAAAAAGCCTACAAATTGTATGGCTATT
>Ga0209337_1000813_pt1 | contig 24926 bp, 38 predicted proteins | sample LinPmetageLP53_FD_184044 | JGI IMG/M metagenome (GOLD analysis project Ga0209337, IMG submission 184044) | Marine viral communities from the Pacific Ocean - LP-53 (SPAdes) (version 2) | ecosystem: Environmental > Aquatic > Marine > Oceanic | place: Pacific Ocean | collected 2010-02-08 | reverse complement strand
ATGTACGTAACAATACTATATAAGATTAAATACCCCCCTACCACAATATTTTTTTTTATTTTTTTTTATTTCTATCATAGACCTTTGTCTTTCTCATCTCTGCTCCTTCCCTTGAGGATTTCTTTGCATGGCAACTGGTGCATAAGGATTGTAAGTTCTTTATATCTGTTGCAACTCCCATTCCATATTGTGAGATAGGTTTGATATGATCACATACTGTTGCAGGTGTAGGACCATTACCATCTCTCTCACATTGAATGCATAACGGATTCTTCTTTCTAAAGTGTTTACTAATAGAACGCCAACGCCTTGAGTTATAGAATGAAGAATTATCTACATCTCTCATGTGGCTTGGCCTTACTGGAATCCATGGCCTTTGTTTACCTTTAGGAAGTGTAGGCATATAATTTATCTAATAGTTGTTGAGGTGTGTATATCTTTAATTCGTTTGTGTAGTTCTTATATATCTGAGTAAACTCTTTCTCTTCCTCGTTAAAGGTCCAGAATGTTTTAACTCCATTATTTGTTTGTTTCTTTAATATGTTCTTTATGTTATTGTATTTCATTTATTAAAGTTTTATATTTAGTTAATAAGTTTATTTGTTCTAAATTTGTTTTATGTTTCTTAGTAACTCTTATATATATAATCCATAAGAATCTTTTAAATATAGCTGAGGTTTTACCATCATTAAAGATTATATATCTATGTTCCTTTGGTAAGTTAGTTGAAGCCCATTGTATTGTAAATAGATTCATATAATTATTCCCAACAGAAGTAAACCTTTATTCCTCTCACTTCTTTTATTAGTTTTCTTTTGCTCCATTCCTTTTCTTTTATATCCTTATTCCATTTAGGATTTTTACTATTAAGTTTTCTTTTCTTTGCCATCATTCAGTTATTAAAAAATAGTATTCAGTATCAACTTCTAATATGTATTCCATGTTCTTGCAGTAGTCTAATAGTTTTGTTCTTTCTTTACTTTCCCACATATCATGGCAACCTTTATGTTCTCCAATACTTAAACAATGATACGTTATATTTCTTTTATCAGTTACTAAGTCTTTTCTTCTACTTCTTGGAATCAAATGAGAATGAGATAAGTTGCCAGTCTTACCACATCCAGTACAATAATGGCCTCTCTCTTCTGCTATCTGGTTATAAATAATAGATAACCTTCTCTTCTCTTTCTTTTGTTTGTCGCTAATCTTTTTCATTCAAGTAACTATCTATTAAATCTAATATAGCTGGCAGTCCTTTAACAACCTCAGCTTTGTAACCTCTTTCGTTTAATGCTTCTACCCATTCCTTTTGTTCCTTTGTAGCTCTTCCTTTTAATGTTTTAATCTCTAATGCTAATCCATGATAACCATTCCTTGCTTCATATATAAATAAATCTGGAAACCCTTTAACGTAACCTGTTTTGCGGGCACGATTCCTTTGAGATTGAAATGGTTGATATTGTCCTCCAAGAGATGCACAATATTTAACTTTAGGATATTGCACTTGAATATACTTAACAACCTCACTCTGTAATCTTGATTCAATCATTTGGAAGGTTAATGTTTAATGTATCATTTGCCCAATAAAAAACTTCCTGAGTAAGTTTACCGAACTCTTCCTTTGTTAATGTAGTTGTACTCTTTAATCCTTGATGAAGCTCTCCATCAATCATTTCTTCTTTTAATAAAAATTTATATTTCAAAATAGAATGTATTTCTTGTTTTTCGTTTCCTGTTTCATCAGCTATTAGTTCAATCCATTTCCACCATAATCTATTCTGAGCGTTTGTTCTAATATCTTTTGCTTCTCTCACTTCAATAACAATTTTAATATCATCATCAAATTTAGCAACATCATTTAAGAATTTTGCCCGATCATCAAAAACAATCTTTCCTTTAATTATTTTTCCAAAAGCTTTCAAGAGTCTGTATTATTATTTTAATTGTATAAACAAATATTAATATTGGAGTTAGTAATATAACAGTAATCATATTGTTTAATATTGTTATAATTGAATTAAGATTTCTCATTTTACAAATTTATAAATAATTTTTAAATATGTTTCTTTTGTTTGAAAAGTTGTAAACATCATTTTGTTAATTATCTTCTATTAATGAAATAACAAAATCAAAAGTTACATCAGTATATTCACAAATATTATAAATATTATAAACTTTTAATTGTTTTGGATCTTCCATATATTTTTTTAATGTAACAGAATTGGTAGTTGAAATTTGTAATATATCACAAATCATAACATTGCTGAATCCTTCCTCATTTAAAAATCTATGTAATTGAGAATGAATCTCTGTGTGTTTGTGTGGTTTTCTCATAATTCCCAATACTTTAAGTTAAGAATATATGGATTGCTTTCATTTTCTATATACCATTCTTTAAATTCAGTTTCCATTTTAAAATTCCAACTATCTTTAATTTGCCATCCGTTTTCTTTCATTAGATAACTTATTAATCTATATTGCTGTAACTCTGTTCCAACTACAATAATATCTCTTCCAAAATATTCACAATCAACTTTATGTTGTACTCCATCGGCTATTGTGTTAATTGAAACCTGATAATTTTTAATTTGTGTAGGTTTTAAAAGATGGTTTGTTGCTGTTATTTTTTTATTTTCCATCCATTTATTATCCCAAAATCTCCTCTTGTTTATGTTTATTTTAGGTATGATCATAATAGTTTTTTAATAGTTAGTAAACCTGTTCCTTTCTTTGGCCTGTATAATCTTTTATCTGGTCTATATGTAATTTGATTGTTCTTTTTCCATATATCTTCATCAATCAATTTCTTTTGAGCTCTTAACCATATATAATAAGTTTGAACATTCACTACAAATCTTTCTCCTCTTATTCCTGATCTAAAAGCCTCCTCTACATCATTCCATTTCATGTTTCCAAAATCTCTCATCAAGTCCTCTGCAAGAGTAGAAGCAATAATAAAAATATCTTTATCTGATTTTGTTTGTCCTAATTGAACTAAAGTGTTTGATATTAGCCCTATACATTTTTTAGTTAGTTCTTTCAAAATTTTAACTTTAATTGTTTTCCATAATATTCCCTTTGATCTATTTCTATTCTTTTTAAAATTGAGTAATATTTACTTTTTTTTGGAATATGTCCTAAATCTTTATAATCATTTTTTAATATTGATAAACAAATTTTTTTATATGAAGGAACTTTATCACTTATTTGAATTGGAGCTTCATCTGGTATTCCCTTTTTATAACATCTTGATTCCCATAATTTAATATATTGTTTAATTTTATTTTGTATTCCCATTTTTTAATATGTTTTATAGCTTCATTATTTGCTAATATACTTTTTTCTTTAGTTAAAGTTTTCCAAACTTGTCTTGTAATATATTCTGGTATTTGATATTTGTAATAACAAGCACATTGACCAACAAAAGCTTTTCGGTTTAAACCTTTATTTGAAAGATGATTTAACATTGTTAGATTCCATAATTTAACTACATCGTGCATTGATCTGCTAAATTCTTTTGTATTATTCATTAAATTAAAACATAATTCTTTTTTAATATATTCATCTTCTTTGGATATTTTGTTATACATTTTATTCTTATAACACTCCCATCTCCAGTAAGGAATAAAAATTTGTTTTATCATATCTCAGCATCCCAACTTTGTGAAAAGTCTTTATTTTGAAACAAAGAAGATAAACCAGTTATTTGTTTCATTCTTAATAATTCATCTTTACTCATTCCAATGTGTTTGCATATCCAAGCATCTCCTTTTCCCATTTCTACTAATTCACTTACAATTGTACTCATTAAATCTATATTATGACTTCCTCTAGCTCTATTATGTCTAATTGTGGAGGCCATTCTATCTGAAATATCTTTATTTAAAACACTAATTGGTAAATGATCTTCCTCTCTTTCTCTTATTCTTTTACTATTAATCATTGTTGAGTATCTATGGAATCCATCTACTACAATATACATTTCTGATTCTGGATCATAAACAGTAACAATTGGCATAGTATAACCATCTTCCCAAATAGAGGTTTCTAATAGTTCCATTTCTGGAGGAGCAACTGCGTTTGGATTATAATCATTTGCCTTTACTTTACTTATATGTACTCTTAATACATTGTAAACTGGAGATAAAAATTTTTCTGTTTTCATTTTCTTTTAATTTGTTTAGTTAGTTTTTATATGATCCATCTTTTTGATGAATTTCATTTCCTTTAATTGGAGGATTAAATACAGATATTAAAACAACATCTTCTAATGATTCAAAAGTATGATTATCATGATTGTCTAATATATAAATATCTCCAACATTAATTTTATATTTTTCTTTAGTTGTTAAATTTGTTAATATTCCCTTTCCTTTAATACAATAGCATGATTCCTTATGATATTTGTAGTGCCAATGTCCTTTTTTTCCTTTTGGAATAATTGTTTTATGAAATGAGAATCCCATTCCATCCTTTTCTAATATCATTCTAATACTTCTACCTTCTTTAAATTTAACATCTCTTTCTGTTCCTATTAAATCGTTTTCATTAATTACTTTCATTTTATATGTTTTTATATTTGTTTTGAATTATTCTTTGTCGTTTTGCTTGTTCGTGTGTAGGAGCCAAACCTAAATATTTGCAAGTATGATCATTTTTTAATATTGTAATTACAAATCTTTTCCAACTTGTAACATCTGAATTATGACATTTTAACATGTCTAAATGATCTGGAGGAATCATTCTTACGCATGTTTTATCTTTTCTACCATGTCTTGTTTTTTCTCCTAACTTAAAATCAATGTTATTTTTTGTTAAATCTTCTATTACCTTATCTTCTAATCCCCGCCCTACTCTCCACCAATATTTTAATGATTGAATAAAGCGCAACTTAAAATTTTCTCCAGATTCTTTTGGTAGTGTATTTAATAAAAATTTACAGAAACTTTTCCAAGTGTGATTATCTGGCAAGGTAAATGATTTGTATGTTAATTGTTTTCCATAGGTAGCTATAAAATTAGCTCCTGAAACTCTAGCACATAATCTACTCCAAACATGCCCATCAATAATTCTATATAAATTTAGACTTGATTTAGATTCACTCATAAAAGGACTTGCTACTCTCATTTGAGCAATGGTTAGTCCTGCCTTCCAAAATATATCGTAAAGTTCATTATATATCCAATTGTATTTTTCATTAGCTATCCAAACATCTTCTGTTCTCCAATCATAAATAGGATATACATTATAACAATTTTTTGTATTTTTTTTAGTCCAACATAAATTATTGATCATGATTTTGTTTTTGTTCATTATAGCTCTATACCTATTTAAACTTTCATCAGTTCTTATTCCTATAAAATTTGCACATTTTTTATCTTGTGCATACCATTCTCCAAATTTATCCCAAAATTCATCATAAGACATATTTTCAATAAAAAAATCAAATTTATGATTATCTATATTAACTATATAATCTTCATTTGGCATAGGCCTTATCCATCTTTTTTCATCGTTAACTCCCCAGCATTGCCAATCTATTTCATAACTACTAACAGTGCAAGGAAGTGTTACGGGTAAACAGCACCAATAAACATCTAATAAATCTATATTTTCATTTATTATTTTATGCATAAATTTTAAAGAATATTCATAATTAGCTTCATTATCTAAAACCATTAATCCTATTTTATCAGTTATATTATTTTTCCTCATGTACTCTAATACAAGATTTAACATTACTCCAGAATCTTTACCTCCACTAAAAGACATGTAAATTCTTTCAAAATTATTAAAGATAAAATCAATTCTTTCGTTTGCAGCTTCATAAACATTTTTGTTTTCGTTATAGTTTTTCATTATTTTAGTTTTTATATTTCTTTTTTATTAATTCTAAAAATATCACTCCCTGCATACCTAATAAGATTCCTAATAATAAAAATATCACTTCTTGTTCTGTCATTTCATTTAGTTTTTATATTTCTGTTCTAATAAATTTAATGCTCCAACATAAGAATCAATTTGAGAATCAATCTTTGATGTTTTAGTTTTATTCCAATTCTTGTCATTCTTTGCCCACGTTTTCAATCTTCTTTCAGTGTTCCAAGTACGCTGGAGGGATTGTCTTGTTTTACCAGTTTTAGATTCTTCACTCCAATATCCAATAAAATCTTCTTTCATTTCTTTTGGATAATTTAACTCTTTAATTTCATCAATCCAATATATCTTATTTAAATTAGTATTTATTTTATTATCAGTACTTATTTGTATGCAGTTTTCCAAATCTGGTTTTTTAAGTTGTGGCTTTTTGGTAAGTGGACTCTCATAAACTATAAGTTCCCATTTAACCACTTTTCCAGTGTTATCTGTTATTCTGTTACGTTCTACATATCCAAAATTGTTTAATTCCTTTAGAACGGTGTAAATGGTGTTCTTAGACTCTTTTACAATCTCTACTAATCCATTTACTGTAAGATCCCAAGAATCTGGCAGGGATAATATCAAACTCATTAATCCTTTTGCTTTTAAGCTTAAATCCTTTCTTCTTAATATCTCATTTGAGATTATAGAATAGTTTTTACTTTTCTGGATTCTTTTTATGTTCATATTGATAAAAGTATTTCTTTTATTAATTGAGTTGGAATTTTACTTCTTTCATAATTATTTTTTCTTCCTTGAGTTCCTGTTTTAGATCCTCTTGGAGCAGCTTCATGTTTACAATTTACATTTCCATTAAAACAAATTGGTTTTGGAATCCATCCATCCTTATTAAAAATATCCTTAATGTTATTGCTCCAAATATCTGTTGGCTTCATTCTATCATCTCCATAGCTACAATAGGTTACTGTTGTTCTATTTATTCCTTTAATTATTCTTCTCATTTTTCCTCTTGGATTTTCTATAAAAAATTTTGATTGAGGAAATTGTTTTATAATAGATAAAGTTTTATTTAAAATTTTAAGGCCTAAAATAGATTCTTTAGTTTTAGGAGTATGATCTTTATTCCAATGGTGCCCTATTGAAGCTACACTAAAATAAGTACAAGGAGGGCTTGCCCAAATAACATCTGGAACAAAAGGAATTTTATTTACATCAAAATCTAATATATCTACTACATAATCAATATTTTCAAAATTATTTATATCAACAGAAAAAACTTCAAATCCCATTTCTTCAGCAACTTTTCCAACTGATCTACTACCTGCAAATAATTCTAAAACTTTCATTCAAAATCTGTTTGTTCTCCAGTTCCTCCAAACATAACAGCTTGTTTTTCAAGAGCGTTTAATATTTCAATTTGAGATGCAATTCTTTGTTGTAAACTTTTGTTATTATCCTCAAGTTCTTTAATGTTTTTTGCAACATAATAACCTTTTGAGTTTGAGCATAATCCATAAAGTAAATTGTTTACTCTAATAAAGTGAATTATCTTTCTCAATCTAACTCCAATCAGATTCATTTTGTCGCAAATGATCTTGGAAGTAACTGCATTTTCTTTTCCAATACGTTTTCCAATACCTTTAACAATTGATGGAACTTTTTTTAGTTCATCATCTGTTAATTCATCCGTTAGTTTTTCAAATCCTTTTATCATGATTAAAATGGCATATCATCAGTTGGAGTGTCTTGTAATTTCTTTTGATTCATTTTACTCTTATATTCATCAGTATTTTTTATCTGATCTTTAATCCATTCTGGCTGTTGTTCTAACCATTCAACATTAAAATTATCTTCATAATTAAATATGAATGAATCATTAAATTGTTTAGGGCATTTAGTTCCTTTTGTTATTCCTGAAATACTTCCTATTTGAGCAAATTCATTTCCACTTTTTGAAGTCTTATAAATAATAGATATATTACATTCTTTGCTAATTAAATTAGTTATATCAAAATGAGCTAATTCTTTACTTGTAAAAGATTTTCCTCTCCACCCCTCTAAATCTCTTCTTAGATTAGACTTCTCATGTAAGGATAACCTATATTCTTTACTTATTTGCATTGGTTTTTTTTCTCCTCCAAAATCTCTCATTTCATGTGGTAATTCAAAAGTAACTCTAATTTTATTTGAATATTTTGTTTCTCCTTGCCATTCCCATTCAACTGTTCCAATATGGATCATTGAGTAGCATCTTGCAATGTGAGTTCCTGATGGAACTATTTCTCTTTTTGTTTCGGTGTTTCCTGTAGCTAAAATTCCTTTCATAGTTTTTTTATTTAATTAATTTTTTTTAGTATTTTCTTTTAATGATCTTTTTCTCCAATATTCTCTAAAATATTCTTTTCTTGATTTTTTAGATACAAATCCATTTTTTTTATCAATTAGATTTTTATATTCTGTAGAATCTTCTTCTGTTTTTCCACTATATTTAAACCAATCATCCATATCAATATGATTAGATTCCCATTTCTTAATTTTCTCTTGTTTCTTTTTATATTCTTCTATAAAACATTTAACTTTTGATCTATCTAATTGTTTACTTTCTTGATACTCTGCAAAATATAAAAAAGTTTCCCATTCCGTTGCAACAGAATCATATTTATCCATTTCAAATTCTAATTTATTCTTTAAGTAAATACTGGTTGCATGATGCATTCCCTCAATATGTTTTTTAATATCATTATGAGGTACTTTGAAGACCTTCCACAAATAATAATTGTAAAACATCCGAGCATGAACTTTCTTTTGTTTTCTACTCTTCATTTGAATTATATCCTTTTCTAATACTTTAAACATAGTCATTAGAGCTAATCGTGCTGGTTGTAGCTTTTCTTCCATTTTAATTGGTTGCATAATAAATAAAGGCAAGAGTCAAAATTGCCATTAAAGTTAAAGTTAAAAAAGCGTAAAAAATTTCTGACTTGTTTAAAGTTCTAACCTCTTCCACTTTGTAATTTTTAGATCCATTAGCATTAACAAAATTTGCAGTTTCTTTTGAATTAAAGTAATGAATGAATCCTGTTTTCTTGTGAGTTATTTTATACATTTTATTTTTTATTTGTTAAACTTGATACAAATATACGATAGTTTTTAACATCTACAAACTTTTTTAAAGTTTTTTTTAACCTAGCAAATGAAAGTTTTTTGGTTTTTGGTGTGTTTTAGTTACTAACATTTCGTTGATTTTTCGTTAGTTTTGACGTAAACTATAAAAAAAAGGAGCTGAACCCCTTTAAAATTCAACTCCCTTTTCAACTAAACAACTAACTATTTAACAAATATGGAGCAATATTATATAATTATTTTAAATATTGTTTCTTTTTTATGAGTTTTTTGTGCACTCTTTGCATTATAAGCAAATAACTCTTCTTTTATATCATATCCATCCCATCCGTTTGTTTCCTGTAAATCTATCCTTATATCATGTCTTCCATCATCTGTAAAGCAATAGATGTTCTGAGCGGCTGTTCCACTTAAATTCAATGCATTCTCACTGTATGCGTTAGATCCTACCAATGAAGCACTCCTTGCAATGTTATCTCTGATCATAGTTTCATGGAGGTGCCCACATATTATAAAATCAATTATAACTCCTTTTGCACTATATTTAGATATTACTTTTCCAACTTGATTAGAATCCATTCTTCCTAATTGATGTCCATGAATTACCAACATATTTTTTCCATTTATTTCAACTACCAATTCTAAAGCATCTCCTCTCAAAAAGTTAATATCTGGAAGTAGTAACCTCAACATCTCAAATATGGTAAAATCGTAGTTGTCGCTTGAAACCAAATTTACCCAACCCAATTCTTGATTTACTCTTGATTCATTTCCAGTAACGCAACAAACTTGAACTTCTGCAATTTCATTTAAATCTAATATAAAATGTTTTAATAAATGAACTCCAAGAAATGTAGCCATTGCTCTATTTGTAGCGGCGGCCATAAGCTCATCCAATCTTCTATCTGAGTTAATTAAATCTCCAGTTATTGCAATTAATACTTTATTTGCTTTATGGAATTTAACATATTCTTTAACTTTATAAGCGTATTTTTGAAGTCGTTTTGATGCAATATCAAAATCATATTTATTGGATTCTAACTCCACAAGTTCATTAAAATGAGTATCTGCAATCTGAACAACTATAGCAGCTTCAGTATTGTGTTTCTTTTTACTCAGTTTGGTCTTTAAACTCTCTCTCTTTAATAGTTTTATGATTTCGGTGTTATACTCTACCAGAGCGTTTTCTTGTCTTGTTCCCTCTCTAAATGATTTTCTTTCTATTCTGTTTAAATCTTGGAACTTTTGTTTCTGTTTTGCAAGTCTAATATTATACTCAACAATATCTTTATCTGCAATTAAATAATGAACAACCTCTCTTATCTTTTTTCTAAGTGTATCTACTGAAACATCCAGTTTGTATTTATCTATAAGGAAACTGGATATTTCAATATAATTTTTCCCATTATCAAAAAGCTCTAATATCTCATCCTTATAATTTAGATATTTGCTTTTCATTTATTTACTTCTTTTTATTCATATCTGCAAATCCTTGACCAAGAATAAGAGCTCCAACACTCATTAGAATATTGTTTACTTCGTCAGGATTCAAATTAAAAGTATCGGCAAAAATGGTTGTTAGTACACCTATAACCATATACCAGAATTTACGAGAATTACCCATTCCCCTTAAAATTATTGTTTGTAACCAATTTTTAAACATTTTGTAAAATTTTAATTATAAGAAAGTATTTCAGCTCTTTCTATTAGCTGTTTAATATATCCACAATCGTGGATTAGTTTTCTCTTCATCTATATCAATATGGCAAAAGGAATCTTTCTTTATTCCAACTCTAAATGGTAATCCTAATTCATGAACTAATTGCAAAGCATGGCCTACAAAAAGAGCTCGCTTTACACTATCTGAAATAGATATATCTGCAGCAAGCCCTTTTAAATGAGCAGAATTTTTTATAGTGTGGTAACCTCTTTTAGTTAAAGAATCATGATAAGCTTGTGTTCTGAATCCACTGGTTACTCTAAATGGAAAATCACATCTTGCTCTTAATTCATCAATAAAGTCCAAAAATACAGGACTCATATTAATTCCTGTTCCCTCTTCATTAGGAAGTCCAGAATCAAATTCAGAAATTTTAAAATATCTCATGTTGTAAAATTATAAAAAAAAATATAATAAAACATTGATTGAATGAAAGTTATTAACTTTATGTTGTTTACTTCTTGGATAATTTGTAGAATTTATAGATGGTAAAGGCTATAGCTAAGGTTAAAGAAATAAAGGTTAATATGTTATTACATTCAGTTAACATAGTTGCTGAAGCTCCTCCATTTGCTAATATAACTTGAGTTGTATCTTTCATTTTTTCTAATTTTGTGTTAGTGTAACCTTTCCTCCATATATTCTATTGGAAGTAGCCGTTACTTTTACTATTATTAATAAATAATTTACAGAAGTTGATGTAGTAGATGTTAAACCTATTGCATCTCCATTTGTTGTTCCTGTTCCAATTGCACTTCCAATTCCATTTGTATCTACTCTACATTCATAAACCTCAACTACTTTAGAAGTATTAGATCCCCAAATATATACCTCAGTAGCTGATGTTCCATAAGGAATATTGACCGTTGCAATCATTTCCTGAGCAGCATCTCCAACTTGCAAACCTGAATTAGCTGAATCTTTAAACTCTAAGGCCTCATAAGCTCCATCTTCATTAATCATAAAATCTCTTGGAAGAACTTTCACATAAGTTGGATCAACTCCAGTAATAGAATAAACACTTGTAACAGAATTATAAGTTATTGGGCCTAAATAATCTGCACCAACTGGAATGCCTCCAATTGTTCCTTCTGTTTTTCTTTGATATTGGACAAACATATTGTTCTCATCAATAGCAATATTTGCGTTTAACTCTAAAGCTTCTTCTAAAGTTATTGCTTCTACAAAAAAGCGAGTATCATCAACAGCAGCGTCTGCATATACAGTTAAAGAAGTTCCGTTAATTATTATTTTATCTCCAGCTTTAAGTGCTAAAACTAACTTTCTGCAATTTATATTTGTGGAGGTAGTTATCACATCTCCTTCGTTATGTTCAGAAGTTAATTGACTAAGATAAAACTTATTCTCGCTGTTTTCAGCTTTGATAAATGGAATAGAGGTGTTTGAAGTAATCATAATATTATGGAGTGTTTGGGGTAAATGGGAGAGGATTAAAATCTCCTCCAGTTCTATTGTCTGCATTTCCAATTGTAACGGTTGTTGGAACTTCATAATAAACTTCTACCCATTGAGCACTCCATTCATCATTTAGTAAGGTAAATGTACCCCTCATCATCATATATTTTGTACCATCTGAATCTTCCATTCTTGCACATGGATTCATAAATTTCAACTTTGTACTTCCTGAAAAGTATTTATCTATTGAAGATAAAGCTGTTATTCCACTAAAGGTTGAAATTGTTTCACTTTGGTTATTCATTATCTCCTCTCCAAGTAAAACTTGACTCTTTTTATCATAAGTTAATGCACTATAAACATAAGAACTTCCATTCCAAGTATATATCCCCTTAGCCCATTTGCCTAAAGGATTAACATAAACCCACTCAGCTCCATCGTAAACCTGAAAAGTAGAATTTGTATCTGCACCAGATCCATCTCCAAATGCTATCACTCCCACACTATATTCAAAAGCATCATTTCCACTTTGCTGCACTTCCAATTCTTGTGTATTGTTTCCAAAAGATATTCCTCCTGATTTTATAGGAACAAACATGGATTCAAAAAAAGCTCCTCCATTTGAAATATTGCTTAAAGTATCTACATAATCAAAAGCATAAAAAGTTGGTGTATATCCCCACTCTAAAGCAGTTCCAGCATGATTTGTTCCTCCATTTAAAGAATTATTATTTATAATTAATCCATGAGAATAGTAAGAATCTCCTTGTAAATAAGCTTTCATTGGCCGTGTTCTGTTATCATCATATTCTGTAAATGTATAAAATTGAAAATCCCAACTCCCAACAAATAAAGGATCAGTAGGAATTAGATTCCCGCTTTCATCACATATACTATCAACAGCACTATCAAATATGCTTATAACATAATCATTGCAATTTGCAGGAATTATTCTTGTGTTTCTAAGATATTGTTGGTTGTTAGATAAAGGAAACTCTCCTGAGCCTGTAGTTGTACTCATCCATTTTAATTCTGAAGTACTTCCAGTGAATTTGTATAAAGTCATATTATCGGCATCTCCCCAAGCTGATGTTGATGGTTTTGCTCTAATTGTCCATAAAGTTTGTAAATAAAGATCAGCATTTGAAGTGTTTGAAAATGAACAAAATATTCTGCATAAAAAACCAGCTAATTGATCAGCATCTGTTAAAGTCATTATGTTATACTCTTGACCAGATTGAGAAAATTGTGTGTAAGCATGAGAAGCTCCATCAGTTGGCCATGAAGTAGGTAATCCAGAAACAGTGTTGTGAGTTAAAAACAAAGGAAACCCATTAAAATAATTTCCTCCAGCATATTCAGCGTAGGTAGTTTTTGTTCTTTTTATTGCAGGCAAAGCTTCATATTGAGTTGTTGCCAATTTCTGCAATCCTCCACTTGATGTTCCAGTTTCAATAACTTGAGGATATAAAGAATTATTAGTGTTTCCAAAATAATTTCTACTTGTTCTAAAGCTTCCCGTATAATAAAATTCTCTTGTTGGAATGTTTACAGGCGAGGTATAAGGAGCTGACCCTTGTTCATTAGTGTTATATTCTGAAATTTGAACAAAATGAAACCTATGTTGCCAGTAAAAAAATCTCATATTAAAGGATTTGCAAATACTTTTCAATACAGAATATGTAGTTGGAGGAGTATACTTATTCTCATCTGAAACTTTGTAAAAATCACTTAAATTGATTTTTGTTATTGTTAAAGGGCAAGTTGCAGTTGCAGGAGTAGCCCCCATATCTTCATTCCACCAATTAACAGCAGTTTGAATATAATAATTTTCCATACCAGCAGAAGCAACAGCCTCGTCTGATTCTAAAACCATTCCAGTATTATCCAAAATTAATTTTATCCAAGCTCCATCATATCCAATTATTTGTCTATAACCAGCATTTGCAAAAGTATCAGCTTTAACATAAGGAAAAGTTGGAACTGCAGCTGTTTCACTGTTTGTTTCTCTTAAAAAAGGAATTTCTTTAAGGCTAGCAATCCCATCAACAAAAACCAAAGTTGAACCATAAGGATAAGATACATCTTCACTGACATCTAAATTTGGTATTAAATAACCCGACCATAATAAACTTCCTGTAGATCCTTTTCTCAATGTAACCCAAATATCTTTTTCTGGTCTTTCAGAAAAACCAATTATTTCGTTTTCTTGATCTAAATCTTCAACCAAAACATCTAAAGTAAGTTTAGAAGCTAATATTGGAGAATTTTTATCTTGTACGTCAGCTGATTCCCAGTCTAATTTTAATCCATTTGAAGCTAATTTCCATTCTCCAGATCCTCCCGAGTAAGAAGTCCAAATAGTAGCTGTATAAGTTGTTCCATTAGCTGATTCTAAAGGTATTGTTTTGAAAATTTGTAAATTATAAGATGCTCTTGCCATATTAGGTTGTTCTTAATCTGTTTACTGATGTATTTTTATTTGACAAATATATATCATTTCCTCTTAATACACCCTCTACAACTATGTTTTGATTGCCTCCTCCCATCATTGATTTAAGTTTATCTAAAGGTGCTACAACCTCTGGATTAGAAGAGGCTCCTGGATATTCTCCCATTAATCCAACTGTTGGTCCTGAAATTATTCCTCCATCTTCAAATGAAGGAATTAATGAATTGAAAGCAGTTCTTGCAAGACCAGCGGCTGCACCAGCTAAAGCAGGAATTAAAAAAACAGAGCCAGGAAAAGGAGGAATTGATTCTAAAGCAGTTTTAACAGCAGCAGCAACTCCAGCAGAAATCATAGATCCAATAACTTCTTTCATTATTCCCTTAACTGTATTTCCATACTCTTTAAAAGATTCGGCTCCCTGAGCTAAATTATTCCCCAATTGTTCTGCATAGGTAGCCATTGCTTCCTCCATTGATTTTATATCTGTTCCAATAAAGGTTGCTATTTGATCTCCCAACATACCTAAAGAACCTCTATACTTATCCATTGGATCTGTATTAAATAAATTCTCTGGCATTGCCAAGTCATCTAATCTATGAGAAAGTAAATTAATTTCTTCAAAAGTTTCATGAGTAGCTAATGAAAGAGCTTCCATTTGTTCAACTTTCTTTTCAACTCCTCCTGTTGTTGTTGTTGTTGTTGGAGTTGTTGTTGTTGGAGTTGTTGGAGTTGGAGTTGTTGTTGGAATCCCATATTGTTTTTTTACTCTATCCAATAAACCAAATATACCTGATCCATCATCAACTTTCTTTTGAGAATTGCTTAATTGTTCGTTTGCAACAACTAAGTTTGTAATTTGGTCAATTTCCTGCTTTAGTGAACTTATTCTTGACTCACTACTTTTTTCACTTGCAAGATTCAAAATACCTAAGTTATATTCTTCAGTACCAAGTTTTGATAATGTTTCAGTAAATTTATTAACTTCTTTTTGTTTTGACTGTAAATCAATTAGTTCTTTGGATAAGTCCACTAATTTAGCTCTCCCCGCTTCTGCAAGAGCTTGTTTCTGTATAGATTCAGTATAATTTTTAGTTGCAGTATCTAAAGCAATTACATCTAATTTTGCAGCGTTTAATTTACCATAGTAGTCAGGAGCTATTTCTTTTAATTTATTTAATGCTATTTCTTTGTCCTTAAGAGTTGAGTTTTCATTTTTTAGAACTCCTGTTAATATATTAACTTCCGTTTGTTGAGTTAAGATAGCTTTATTAGCTGCATCCATAACCTCATTAATTGACCTTTGAGCGTCTGAAACTCCCCAAGCCTTTTCAATCCAATTGCCTAAAGCAAATACAACACCAGTTATGACTGCTGCAAAAACAATATAAGGATTAGCTACCAGAAATTTTGCAAGACCTTTAAAAGCTCCAATTAAAGCACCGATTCCAACACTCATTTTTCCAATAATTATAAGAACTGGCCCTATTGCAGCTAATATTAACCCCCATTTAACAATATTATCTTTTTGTTCTTCACTTAATCCTGAGAACCATTTAACTAATGCTGATAATTTATCTATAACTTTTTGAAAAATAGGCATTAATGCAGTTCCTAATTGTATTAATAATCCCTCAGTTTGTGATTGCAGCTTTCTCATTGCTCCACCAACTCCTGAATCCATAATATCTGCCATTTTCTGAGCTTCTCCAGCCGAATCATTAAAATCAGCTGTTAAGTTTTGAATTTCTGTTCCGTTGTTTGATATAATTGTAGCAACTGCCGCCCCCCTTTTGCCGAATAAATCCATAGCAGTTTGAAGGGGATTCATAGAAGTTTGTATTTTTACCATAGCTTCATCCCAAGTTAACCCCTGATCAGCTAATTCTAAAAATACATTTCTTAAAGCTGTTCCAGCAGATGAAGCTTCAATTCCGTTATTTACTAAAACCCCTAATATTGCTGAAGTTCTTTGAATATCAGCACCAGCTTGATTTGCTACTGGAGCTACAGAAGCCATTGCAGTTTGGAATTTTTGTAAATCAAGAGCAGAAGAACTAAAAGAATCAGCCATAACATCTGATATCATGGTCATATCTTTTGCCTCCAATCCAAAAGCATTCATTGTTGAAGCCGCTACTGTTGCCGCTTCTCCTAAATCTGAATCTGTAGCTTGAGCCAAATTAAGTATTGCCTGACTGGAATCTAAAATTGATTGAGGATCAAATCCAAGTTTTGATAAATTAAGTTGAAGTTCTGCAACTTGAGAGGCAGTAAACATTGTTGTAGAACCAAGTTCTTTAGCTGATTCTGTTAAAGCTTTAAATTCAGAATTAGTAGCACCAGAAATAGCTTTTACTTTAAGCATTCCTTGTTCAAAATCAGCAAATGTTTTTATTGAAGCAACTCCTAATCCTACAATAGGAAGAGTTAATCCCATTGTCATATTTTTACCAGTCTTTTGTAATTGAGTTCCGAACTTTTTAAGCTTCTTTTGAGCTTTATTCATAGCTCTTTCAAAACCACTTAAATCAGCTCCAAATTTGAAATTTAAAAAACCAATTGCTTTACTTGCCATGTTCTATTCTTTTTTTATATAACTCTGCTTTATTTTTCAAATCTTCAAAATCTATTTTTAATGCTTCTCTTTCCCAATCAAACTGAATTAAATCAGTTGGCTTAATACTTTTATTTTTAGGAAGCTGAATGTTTAATAATAAACAAGTGCTCCATCTTGTACGTTCCCAATTACTCTTTTGCCTCGTGTTTTCCAGTTCATAAAACCCATCAACTTTGTTCCAAAACTCTCTTGGCAACATATTATAAAAATCATCAACATTCATTCCTAATTGCCCGAATGCTATCTGTTCCATTTTTGGCCAAGTTAGCTCTACTTCTTGGCTCTCTTGGCCTTCGGCTTTTTTTCGTTACCATCTCCCATTGCTCTTGCAAGCATCTCAAAAGCTTTCTCCATACAATCCATGTTACCATCAAACATATCAGTTATTTCATCTAACGAATAGGTAAAAGGTTGTTTATTTGCTCTATAACCATCTTCAATTCCACAATAAATTAAACTGAAAGCATCATTAAAAGTTAATTGTCCAGATGCTAATTTGTTTAAATCATTCATTGTTGCTCCAGTCATTAAACTGTATTTTCTAAGAGCGTTAAATCCAAACCTTACGGCCATTTTGTGTTCTCCAATTTCTAAAATTTCGTATTTCATTTTTCTAAGTTTTTTGTCTTTTCTGATATTAAAAGAAACCAACCCCCGCACTCAGAAAAGAAAACGCAAGGGCTGGCTCTAATTTATAAACTATTAAGAAGCAATAGTTTGCGTCAATTCTCCAGATCCTTGAAAGGAAACTGAAAAAGTTGCAGTATCTTCATTCGGAGCAGAAAGAGAAGCTGATGTTAGCCATGCCGTTCCAGTATATTTAGTATCTCCTGTTACAGATGAAGTAACTCCAAAAGTTAAAGTAAAACTTGCTCTTGTTGTTATGTAACCAGTAAATATTTCGCTTAATGTTTCATTTGAAATTGCACTTCCCGTAGGATCTAACCATGCATACATTGCATCACATGAAACATCCCAGTTTCTGTAACCTTCCATTGCAGTTTCCCAACCACCATCTTCTTTGTTACTTGTAGAACGTGGACTATGATTTACATTTAGAGTAGCACTTGTTGAATATGCAACTAAAGTACCTCCAATGTAAACTCCAAGATCCGTTCCGTTTAATTGTCCGTTTGCCATTTTTTTTTATTTTATAATATTAATATTTATTTATTTTTGCTCTTCTTGAGCTTTTTTTGTTTTCGTTTCTTTTTTTACTTTTATTTTTTCTGGCTCTCCATATGCGTTTTTTTCAAGCCACTCATATTTTTCCTGTGTTACATCAATAATTGCTCCAGCTTCTAAAGTTTTTATTGAGTTTACAACGTATCTTCTTTTTAATTCAAATTTCATTTCTTTATTCGTTTGTATCAATCCATCCATTATATGGATTATTGATTGTTTCTATTATTTCAGAATGAGAATATATTTTATCCCCACTTAAAAAATCTGGAACATCTCCAATAAATTTAATTATTGTTTTTGTTCCATCTAAATTATATCTTAATGTTGCTGCTGATGTTTCAATTACCTTTTGAAAATCAACTGAATCAACATAACTTTTTTCTATTATAACATACTTTTTTTCCATATCTTTATTCTGGAACATCAGCTTGAAAATCATTTGATGCCATATTACTCATTGTTCCACTATTATTTCCTGTTTCATCTGGTATTGTAGGGAATGTTGCAATTGGATCTCCAATAATTCCTCCATCTCCCATTTTCCAATAACCAATTAAATTTGTTAAAGGAACAGGATTGAATGGTAGTCCATCATTATATAAAGATGTTACTTCTGTTGAACTTAATTCTTTATTAAACAAAGTAACTTCATCAATATTTCCCTTCCAATAACCTCCTGATTGAGTATTATTTCCAATTGATGCAGTAGTAAAACTTCCTGTAAATGTTCCTGAAATTGCTGTTGTATCTTTTAAAGTTCCGTCTAAATATATTTTCAAATTACCAGATGAATCCCAAGTAGAAGCAACATGATGCCATAAATTATTTCCTTCAACTGCATCAGTTGTTAAAGCTGTATTATTTGTTCCTCCTGCAGAATATAATGTTCTTAATTCATTACTTGCAGCATGATAAAAAATTCTGATACTATTACTTGAATCTTCAAATATTCTCATTATATCTCCACTTGATGAAGTTGTTTCTAATTTAAACCAAGCTGAAATAGATCCTGTATTTTTTGCAGCACTCATTCCAGTAACACCTAAAGCAACAAAATCATCCACTCCATCAAAATGAGTAGAATAAATATTATTGAAAGAATTTATAATTCTAATATTAAAATTTAATGATTTTCTATATATACCATCAGAACCACTCATATCATCAAATACATCATCATAACCATCAAAATCAATTGCTTGTATATTTACAGCGTTATAAACTCCATTTACTCTATCTAAAGCTGTTCTTATGTAGTTTGCAAGTTTTGAAGCTTCTGCATAAGTTTTAGAATAAGCTGAAACCATAATAGTTGCTGTATCTAATAAAGCAACAGAATCTTTTTGTCCTTCTGGAGTATCAGTAGAAACATCATAAATGATAAAAGGAAATGGAGATGTTTGTTTCATTACATTTGGAGCAATTCTTGTTCCTACCATTGACTCAACTGCAATGTTATCATGTAAAATTTTATATATTGATTTTCCTATATTCATTTTAATATCCGAATTTTCCGTATTTTTTTAATCTATTTACATGAGCTCTGTTTGCTTTAATAAATATTTGTTCTGCCTCGGAAAAACCATTTGCTAAAACTGATCCACTTTTTTGATTCCATGCTCTTTGCATAAAAGGGTTTGGTTTTGATGTTGATCCATCTCTATTTCTATGTCCGTACTCAACCCAAGCTCCATAATATCCCCCTTTATTCTTTTTGAATTTTCCTTTTACTCTTGGGCCAATATAAGCACCATGAACATCTTTAGATTTTGAGGCTCTTGTTCTGTAAAATTTAAGAGATTTTTTCAATGTTCCTCTTGAAATTGTTAAACTTTTGTCTGGTGGATATGAAACTCCAACTCTTCCTTTTCTCTTTGAATCTTTTCCTGAGTGATGTTTTAACAAAGGAGCTTCATTTACAGCAGCAGTCAATAAAGGAACAGTAACCTTTTTCCAAAATCTCCCCCAAACCAAATCTTTATTAACTTGCTTTGGCAAACCCTTGAACATTTGAGTTATCTCTTTAATTCCCTTTGCTTCTACTGAAATTCCCATCAGTTATTATCTTTTAATTTTGTTTCTATTTCTAAAAATTGTTCTCTTCCATCTATTTCTTTTATCCCATGTATTATGTAAGTTTTGGAATCATAATTTATTCTATAAGTTCCTAAAATTTCAACTCCTAAATTTCGTACATAAAAAACTAAATCTGTTTTTTGAACTTGTTCTTGAGATTCTTCTTTTCTTCTGCTTGATTTCCAATCTGCATGAGCCCATAAAGTATAAGCAATATCAGTATATACTTTAGTCTGTTCTCCATATCTATCTATTGTATAAGATGGAGATACAACTTCAATTCTTCTATCTAATTGGCCTATGCTTAGCATGTTTGTATTTTATACTGATCTAATAAGTATTGACTTGATAAAGGTAATTCTGTTGCTGTTCTTCCAGTTATTACTGTTTGCCTGTTTTCATACCAATTTCCCAAAGTTAAAAGAACTGCTTGTTTTATTCCATCTGGAACATCTGTTGAAGCTGTTCCATAACCAACAGTATATTTAACATGAACAGCGTTTATTCTATCTGCTAAATCTGGTAAAGTAGCATCAACTGCTAATCCAATTCTTGCAGGTTTTGAAATATCATCTAAAATGTAATTAGAAGCGGCTAAAGTTTGTTCTACATCATTAGTATCATAATACTTAATATGAGTAATTGATGAAACTGGACTTTTATAAAGTGTATATACCTCAGCCCATAAATCAGAGTATTGTTCTACAACAGTATTTAAAAAATATTGATTAGTATAAATTTGACAAGACTCAGTTGCAGCTTTAATTAAATTATCAATTAAAGTATCATCTGCCGTAGTATCAACTTTAAGAAAATCCTTAGCTTCTGCAGTTGTAAATAATGGAGTAGTTGATAAAGTAACTTCTTTTAGACTTCTATACATTTTAAATTAGTTTAAAAAAAAAGGACTGGCTTCAAAACCAGCCCCTTTTTTAATTATTTATAAATTACTATTAAAGAACAGTAGTATATTTAACGAATGAAGCACCAGAAGCAACACCCCAATCCATATAGTTGTTCATTATTAATCTAACCTCCCCATTTACAGCTCTACTGTAAGGATCAACTGTAATTGAAGAAGGCCCAAAGGTTGCAAAATAAACTCTACCAAAATCCCCGAACATTCCATCAGCAGATGTAATTGGAGGACCACCCGCAGTTGCAGGAGCATTAGAGAAGTAACCTGGATAACCAGCTAATCTATCATCTTGATATAATGGAGAAACAGAAGTAACTTGTGTAGCAGATTTTATATTAGAATATAAACCCCATTGATTTACAAAAGCAAGATTTCCATCTAATCCATGATTATCAGCAATAGTTTGGATAGCTTCTAACATATCAGCAGAAGCACCAGCAGCACCACCAGCAGCAGACTCAGTAAATGTTAAAGTTCCAGCAGTTCCAACAATTGCTCCAGGAGCTCCCCCACCTAAATCAGCAGAAGCAAACATTGCAGCATCTATTTGTGTTCCCATGTTTCTTCCCATATCTCTCATTACAGATGCCTCAGCAGCAGGTCCATTTTGAGCAAGAATAACATTAGAAAGATTTGCATAACCAGATAATCTTTTTGGAGTTAAAGTTACTTTTGCAAAGTCTACACCACCATCAGCAGCAGCAGCAACCTCAGCAGCCCATGCAACAGTTGAACCTCCAGCAATAGGAAGAACAGTATCAGCAGCAACAGTTCCTAAATCATTTATTCCAATTCTATTATATAACGCAGAAGCTTGTAAACTATCAACATAAGCACCAATTGCAGTTGGAGCAATGTTTGTTACAGCACCAGCAGCACCTTGAACAATAGCTCTTTTCTCTTTCATCATTGTTGGAATACCAATACCTTGCAAACCTTTTCTAGCTTCTCCTTCTGCTTCTTGATGCATTTCTGCTTCAATCCCCGTTAAAGAACCTCCATTTCTTACTTCGTTTATAGCTTTAAATAAACTCCATCCTCTTGTTGCTTTATCAGTGTTTACTTTTTGAACTGGAGTTCCAGCTAACTTTACATTATTTCTAATTTCAGTTTCAACTTTTTCAGCTCTTTCAATCTTTGCAGATAATTCATCTGCATTTTTAAGAAGTGAATCCATGTTATCATTCTCCTCTGAAGTTAAATCTCTTTCTTCTGCAGTTGCAGTTTCTTTGATTACTTCTAAAGAATCAATAATATCATTTCTCATTTCTTTCAATTCAATACTTGATTTCATTTTAAAAAATTTTTTATTATTATTATTTTGTTCGTTTTATTAATTCAATTTTTAGTTTTGCCAACGAACGCGCCACTAAATCTGTTTCCTCTTCTTTTATTTCTTGTTTTTCTTTATACATTGCCAATCCTCTTTGAGCTACAACCAAATCAGAATCTGCATTAGAATAAGCAGGATAAGTAACTGGAGAAACGTCATAAAGTTTATTAATAGAAGTTATAGTTCTAATATCATTCCCATCTTCATCTGTACTCCATTCATCATCTCCAACAGTAAAAGCAAAACTGGATTGATTTATATTTCCGTTTTTCATATTAATTGCTAAATCTTTTCCATAAGATAAACCTTCAGGAATTTCAAATTCATATCTTAAACCTTTTTCATCAACAGACAAATTAAGAGTTCCAGCGCTTTGTCTTGCTAAAATTAAATTTTGATCATGATTTATGAGGGCTCTTGTGTCTGATTTTGCAATTGTTTCTTCACTAATTGCAGTTGGAGATATATATTCATAAAATCCTCCCAAGTTTTCACTTCTGGAATTAAATATACTTCCATACCCAACAACCACTTCTTGGCCATCTTCTTTTGTTTCAAATCTGTTTTCAATGTTAAATAATCTTTTTTCCATAATTGTATTATTAAATTTTTTATCCCAAACTCTTTTTTTGTCTTCTTTTGCTAATGCTTCTTTTGCTTCTTCATGAGTATTAAAAGGCATATAATAAACTTTGCCATCTATTGTATGTTCATGATAACCATTACCTCCTAATTTTTCAGCTTCTTTTTCTGCTTCCTCAATTGTATCAAATACTGGTAATTCTATTCCATCACTAATAATTGTTCCAACTTGATCTCTATAATTATCTTCATTATCTTTTTCAGCTTCCTCTTGAGTATCATATTTGCAAGATCCAGTTTCTCCCCATTTCCACTTCCCGTTATTACATTCCTCAGCTGGCATCTTCTTCTCCTATTTTGTTTATTGTAGTCATGTTCATTTGAATGTAATTACTATCTCCATCTTCTACTTTGTTTAAATCTTCTTTTGCTCTTACTTCATTAACAGTCATCCATCCATTTGTAATTGCAGTTTTATAATAATCTGCTCTATCTTTTACGTTTCCTCTCAGTAATCCGTTTACATTAAACTTGATATATTCTCTTCCTATGTTATTTCTTCTAAATAATTTAAGACTCATTTCCAATTCTATCTTAGAAATATAAGGCATTAAAGAATATGAAACAAATTCTTGAGATTGCATTTCTATATTGTTAAAAGAACTTGCACTCAAATCTTTTAATAAATGTGGAGGAAGTCCAAAAATACGTGCCACTTCTTGGATTGAGAACTGCCTGCTCGCTAGGAACTGTGCTTGATCTGGAGTTACGGATATGCTTTTGTACTTTAATCCCTCTTCTAATACTGCCGTTTGGTTACTACCACTTAAAGTTCCATAATTTTTATTAAAGCTACTCCTTAATCTATCTATGGCCTGTTCCGACAATGCTCTATCTGATTCTAATATTCCGGATAATTTTCCACCATTCTTGAAGAATGTTGAACTGTACTCCTGCACATCCATACCCCAACCAATTGCATCTTTACATTGTTGGATTGGAGAAAGTCCAGATATTCCATCTGGCCCTGTTATCATTTTAAAATGAAGTATATTTTCTGAATCATGAGTTTCTCCAGAATTTTCATCTGAATAATATAATTTATTTGCTAAAGTATAAGTTTCTATATCTCCATAATTTAATGGAAGCAATTCCATTACTCTTCCGTTTCTATTTCTTACAATTTGAACATAAGAATTACCATCTGATAACATATCCATAATAATCTTTTCGTAAAAGGTTATTTTGTTTTGATATGAATTTGGTTGGTATTTAACTAAAAAAGATAAATCAGATTCTACTTCTACGTTATCTCCATTGTTTTCTTTTCTAAAAACTCCAACTGGAAGTGTTGAAATACTTTCTGAAAGTAATCTCATTGCAGCCCATACAGCAGAAAAAGTCAATGCAGTTTCTGGAGAAACTTGAGTTGTAGGGCCAAAAGGTAGTTGATAATTTATACTTCTTTCTTCTTTTTTCTGAGGTGTAGTAAAGATGTTTTGAATTGATTGCAGTATTCCCACTATATATTTTTTTGCAATTATACTGTTATCTTGTTCTTTTGTTATGTAACATTGTTTCCTTTATTTTTCTATCTCTACAAACTCTAAAAGAATTATAATC
>Ga0209337_1000812_pt1 | contig 24929 bp, 17 predicted proteins | sample LinPmetageLP53_FD_184044 | JGI IMG/M metagenome (GOLD analysis project Ga0209337, IMG submission 184044) | Marine viral communities from the Pacific Ocean - LP-53 (SPAdes) (version 2) | ecosystem: Environmental > Aquatic > Marine > Oceanic | place: Pacific Ocean | collected 2010-02-08 | reverse complement strand
GAAAATATTTTTTAAAACAAGTGGATTGTGAAATACCAGGCTCTAAACAAAATGCTGGTGCTTATGGCGATGGAGATTTACTTTTTGACTGGCAAGTAGTTGATATCCCTAAAGGTGCAGCTAAATTGGTTAGTGCACAAATGATATATAGAGGAACAAACACAGCTATACAGGGTTCTCTTGCGGATTTAAAACACGAGTTATATTTTGCTAAGTCTATAAATAACGTTGCACCCGTGGCAATGGGTGATGTTCACGCGACACTTAATGGCCAATCAACAGCAACAAATGGTTTTTATAGAAACCTTATTGGAGCTGTATTATTAAATAACGATGAAACAGCTAATATTGATAAAATGCATATTGGAATAGGTTCTAATGATGACAAAGCTAATGGATTACCTTTAGTATTACAAGGAGAACCAGATTCTGGTATAAATGTAGGTTACGATAGAATATACGTATGCGCATCAGTATCAGATGGTACACCAGATTTTAGTACAAACTGTTTTACAACGGAATCTGTTGAAGGTGATGACGGTAGCGTTTCAGCAGTAACAATTGACAATGATAGTGGTAGTGCTACAGCGGCTGTAAGAACTTTTCAAGCTGGAGACACTGTAATAACAGAAAGCGATATAGTTGTTGGTGTTTTAAAAACTGTAGGATCAACTACATTTACATTTGAAAGCGGTATAACTGGTGGAGATTTAGTTGATAGCTTAGAGCTGTACAACCATCATCCAGTCGTACTTCAACTTGGATTTGAAAAATAAAACAAATAATAATAAACTTAAATAAAATTAAATAAAATGGCAAAGGAAAAAACAAAAGAAAAAGAAATAAAAGTAAAAGAAAGAGTTGAAAAAATTCATGAAAAACATTTAACCAAACTTCAAAACATAGTTAATAGCATGAATGCGTTGCAGTTTAATATAGGTAAAATGGAGGTTAACAAGTTTAATGCTATGGGTCAATTAAATCAAACTCAAAATGATATAACTGAAATGCAAAGTGTTTTACTTAGAGAGTATGGTAGTTACGATGTTAACTTGAATGATGGTACAATAAATTGGCCTAGTGACAAAGTTGAAAAAAACGGAGTTGAACCTAGTGCTACTGAAAAACCTAAAAAAGATGAAAAGTAATATTATTAGAAAGATTACTATAGGCAAAGATTATAAAAACGATTCGATGCATTACGCTGTAGACCAAGAGGTCTATGGCGGGCATCAAATATGTGATATAATAGAGGAAGATGACAAGTACTGTGTTTATATTAGAAAAGAAAAAGTAGTTATACCTTGGAAAGATTTTAATAAAAATATGGCTATATCAGTTGAATATAACTTAGAGTATTAATATGAGAAACGTTCCATTAAAAGGTTTGACAGGAAAAATATCCACAACTGGGTATAGAAAAAATAGTCCAGATAAAAACAACGACTACAATATAATACCTAGTAACAAGATATCAATGAAAAATGTAGACTTTAAAGTAAAGGGAACTGATAACCTAGGTAACACAAAAGTTATGAAACCAGGTAAAAACTATAAGTTTCCTGGAGATTATGTTGTTGAACGAAAAGCATAACAAATGAAAGCTTATAAGGATTTTATAGTTTCACCTATTGGAAAACGCTACAACAACTCTAAAAAAATTGGTGATCAAAATCTAATACTTAACACTGAGGTGTATAATCATCATTTTGTAAATAGATTAGCAAGGGTAATCGCTACTCCATTATTATTTCAATCACCTATTAACGTAGGTGATGAGGTAATGGTACATCACAACACGTTTAGAAGATGGCACGATGTTAAAGGTAGGGAAAAAAATAGTAGATCATACTGGGAAAATAATAAGTATATAGTGTCAGAAGATCAAATATATTTATATAAAAAAGAAAACTGGAAAACTATGTCTGGTTTTAGCTTTATAAAACCACTAAAAAAAATCAACAAGTTTAACGTAGATAGCGAAAAACCACTAGTTGGTATAATTAAGTATTCTGACGGAGAGTTTAAAAATAATGAACTAGTTGGATTTAGACCAAAAATGAATTGTGAAGAATTTGTAGATGGAGAAAGATTATATAGGGTTTTAAACAAATTTATTACAATTAAATATGAATATCAAGGAAACGAAGAAGAATATAATCCAAGCTGGGCACAAAGCGGTTGAAGAACTAATTAAAGTTGCTAGAGAAGAAATAGTTGATTCAGACGAAGATATATCAGCTGACAGATTAAAAAATGCAGCAGCAACAAAAAAGTTAGCTATATTTGATGCGTTTGAAATATTAAACAGAATCCACGAAGAAGAAGCTATGCTCGAAGGAAAACCTATTGAAGAAGAAAAGAAAACAGCTTTTAAAGGATTTGCAGAAGGAAGATCTAAGTAATGCATAAGCAAACATTATACAAGGTTGTAGAACCCATTAAATCAAACACCATCAAAAGATTAAATAAATCTAAAAAATGGGAGTATGGTTATAACAAAGAAAATGACATTGTTGTAATATCAAAAACCGGAATGATAGGCGACATATTAGAAATACAAGGTTTTCAAATAGCTCTACCTAATCAACCTAAAGAAATATACTCTTGCAGTAAAAATCAATCAAAGCAAAAGTGGAAACAGTTTCCAGTTAATCCTAATTTTAAAAGAATTAAAACAGTATTTGATTGGCAAACATATCCAGATGATTTTAAAGAAAAACATTACGGGTATATAGATGAAGAATTTAAAAGAAGAGAAGAAGGGTTTTGGTTTATGAATAACGGTAAACCAACGTACATAACTGGTACACATTATATGTACCTACAGTGGAGTAAAATTGACGTTGGTGCTCCAGATTATAGAGAAGCAAATAGATTATTCTTTATATTTTGGGAAGCCTGTAAGGCGGATAAAAGAAGCTACGGAATGTGTTACTTAAAAAACAGACGATCTGGTTTTTCTTTTATGAGTTCAGCTGAGACAGTTAACCAAGCAACTCTAGCTGGTGACAGTAGGTTTGGTATACTATCTAAAACAGGTGCTGATGCTAAAAAAATGTTTACGGACAAGGTTGTGCCAATAAGTTTAAACTATCCGTTCTTTTTCAAACCAATACAAGATGGTATGGATCGTCCAAAGTCTGAGTTAGCATATAGAGTTCCTGCTAAAAAGTTTACTCGTAGAAAGATGAGGGAACGAGAGGAGCAAGATGATATGGAAGGGTTAGACACAACTATTGATTGGAAAAACACAGGTGACAATAGCTATGATGGTGAAAAACTTTCTTTGTTAGTACATGACGAGAGTGGTAAGTGGGAGAGACCTGATAATATAAAAAACAACTGGAGAGTTACAAAAACTTGTTTGCGATTAGGTAGCAGAGTTATAGGTAAGTGCATGATGGGATCAACAAGTAATGCGCTAGATAAAGGAGGAAGTAATTTTAAAAATTTATACTACAATTCTAATGTTAAAAAAAGAAACCGTAATGGACAGACTAAGTCAGGATTATATTCTCTGTTTATCCCTATGGAATGGAACTACGAAGGATTTATTGACGAATATGGACAACCCACATTTAATACTCCTGAAAAAGAAACATTTGATCCACATGGAGTAGAAATAGATTATGGTGTTATAGATCATTGGAATAATGAGGCTGAGGGCTTAAAAGATGATCAAGATGCTTTAAATGAATTCTACCGACAGTTTCCAAGAACTGAAGAGCACGCTTTTAGAGATGAAACAAAAAATAGTTTATTTAACTTAGTTAAAATATATGAACAAATAGATTATAACGAAGGAAATAGAAATTCATCTATATTAACACCTGGTAATTTTCAATGGATAAATGGAGTTAAAGACACTAAAGTTACTTTTAATCCAGATCCTAGTGGAAGATTTAAGGTTAGTTGGATACCAGGCTCTAACATGCAAAATAATGTTATAGTAAAAAATGGTACAAAACATCCCGGCAATGAGCATATGGGAGCATTTGGTTGTGATTCATATGATATATCTGGAACAGTTGACGGAACGGGATCAAAAGGAGCTTTACATGGATTAACTAAGTTTTCAATGGAAGACGCACCAGCTAACACTTTCTTTTTAGAATATATAGCAAGACCACAGACGGCTGAGATATTTTTTGAAGACGTGTTAATGGCATTAATATTTTATGGAATGCCATTGTTGGCAGAGAATAACAAACCTAGACTTTTATATTATCTTAGAAGAAGAGGTTATAGAGGATTTAGTATGAATAGACCTGATAAGATATGGAACAAACTATCAATTGCAGAAAAAGAAGTAGGTGGTATACCAAACTCTAGTGAAGATATAAAACAAGCACATGCTGCGGCAATTGAAATGTATATAAACGATCACGTTGGCCTACAGTCAGATGGTACTTATGGTACTATGTATTTTAACGATACACTAAATGACTGGTCTAGATTTGATATAAACAAGAGAACAAAACACGATGCTTCAATAAGCACTGGACTAGCGGTAATGGCTTGTAATAGACATTTGTACAAACCTAACAAAGATAGAAATAAAACCTCGTTAAACCTAAGCATGTCAAAATATAATAACAAAGGAGTTTCATCAAGAATAATAAAACAATAAGCATGAGAGATACTTACATAAATTTTCCGTCTCAAGCAGTTAGTGATTTAGAAAAACTAAGTCATGAATATGGAGAAAAAGTAGCTAAAGCTATTAAACACGAGTGGTTTTCAGAATCAAGATCTAAATTTGATACATATGTAAATACTTTTCACAAACTAAGATTATATGCTAGAGGAGAACAATCCGTACAAAAGTATAAAAACGAATTATCAATAAACGGTGATTTATCTTATTTGAATTTAGATTGGACACCTGTTCCAATAATATCTAAATTTGTAGATATTGTTGTAAATGGAATGGCACAAAGATCCTATGAAATAAACTGCTTTTCTCAAGACCAATATGGTGTTAGTAAAAGAACAGAGTACATGGAGTCTATATTAACAGATATGAAAGCCAAAGAGTATAATGATATGGCTAAAAATCTATTTAATATGGATTTGTACAATAATGATCCTGAAAAATTACCTGAAACGCAAGAAGAGCTACAGCTTCACATGCAGCTAAGCTACAAGCAGGCTGTTGAGCTAGCGGAAGAACAAGCTATCAACGTTTTAATGGAAGGTAGTAATTATGATTTAGTTAGAAGAAGAACGCTTTACGATATAGTTACTATAGGTATAGGAGCCACAAAAACCACATTTGATTGGGGTGATGGAGCTAAAATTAAATATGTGGATCCAGCTAATCTAGTGTGGTCTTACACTGAATCTCCTTACTTTGATGATTTATATTACGTTGGAGAATTAAAAGAAATTCCAATAAATGAATTAGTAAAAGAATTTCCCGAGTTAACTGAATTAGAAATAAAAGAAATAACAGAAACAAAAGGAGACTACGAGACATCAACTCATAAAAAAAATCATGATAAAAATAAAGTTGAAGTTTTATACTTTAACTACAAGACACACTCTAATAACGTCTATAAGTTAAAACAACTAGGAAGCGGAGCTGAAAAGGTAATAGAAAAGGATGATACATTTAATCCACCTATGGAAAACATGGATGGTGAGTTTAGTAAACTTGAAAGAGTTGTTGAAACATTATATGAAGGAGTTTATGTTATAGGTTATAACAAGTTATTAAGATGGAGAATGATGCCAAACATGATGAGATCAGATTCTGATTTTAGTAGAGTAAAAATGCCTTATCAAATAGTAGCTCCTAGAATGTATAAAGGTAGAATTGAATCTTTAGTTAGCAGAATAACTGGTTTTGCTGATATGGTTCAATTAACTCATTTAAAGTTACAGCAAGTAATGTCAAGAATGGTACCAGATGGTGTTTATCTAGATGCTGATGGTTTAGCTGAAATAGACTTAGGTAATGGAACAAACTACAATCCACAAGAGGCCTTAAATATGTTTTTCCAAACTGGTTCTGTTATTGGTAGAAGTTTTACGTCAGAAGGTGAAATGAATCCTGGTAAGATACCAATTCAACAAATACAAAACGGTGTTAGTGGTGGAAAAATTCAAGCATTAATTCAAACTTACAACTACTATCTACAAATGATAAGGGATGTAACTGGGTTAAATGAAGCAAGAGATGGTAGTATGCCAGATGAAAAAGCACTAGTTGGTGTACAAAAACTAGCAGCAGCTAATTCTAATACTGCTACCAGACACATACTGCAATCAATGCTGTTTTTAACCGCTGAAGCCGCAGAGTGTTTATCTTTAAGAATAGCAGATATAATAGAATACTCTCCAACAAAAAATGCTTTTATTCAAGCTATAGGTGCTCATAACGTTGCTACTTTAGATGAAATGAAAAACTTACATCTTCATGATTTTGGTATATTTATAGAATTATTACCAGATGAAGAAGAGAAAGCAATGTTAGAAAATAACATTCAAGTTGCTATTGGGCAAAAAATGATAGATTTAGATGACGCTATTGATATAAGAGAAACTAGAAACTTAAAACTAGCTAATCAGTTACTTAAGCTTAAAAGAAAACAAAAAGCAAGTCGAGATCAAATGATGCAACAACAAAACATGAAAGCTCAAGCTGACGCAAACGCTCAACAACAACAAGCAGCAGCTCAAGCGGAAATACAAAAAAATCAAGCTAAAGCTCAAACCGAAACTCAACTTGAACAAACAAAAAATCAACTTAAAATTCAGTATTTAAATCAAGAAGCTAAAGTTAAAAAAGAATTAATGGCCTTTGAGTTTCAATTAAATTCTCAAATGAGAAGCGCTGAAACTGACGCTGGCACTATAAAGGATATGATTAAAGAAGATAGAAAAGATCAAAGAATTGATAAAGAGGCTGAACACAAATATAAGTTGCAAGATCAAAAAAGTAAGGGTGATTCGATTAATAAGTTTGAATCATCAGGTAATGATATACTTACAGGGGGAGCAAATATGGAAAAATTTGGTCTTTAATATTTAATATTTTATAAAATTTTATTATGGCAAAGAAAAACAAAAAAGAGGTTGTTGAAGAAACAACTGATAAAAAAATTGAACAACCTATTGAAGAAAAGGTTGAGCAAAAAATAGATGAATCTAAATTTAAAAGTGCTGGAGATGATAGTATTTTGAAAGTAGATTTAAGTAAACCACAAGAATCTAAAAGCGAAAAGGTTGAACAACAACCCGTTGAAGAACAAGAGGTGGTCGTAGTCAATGAAGAACCTAAAGAAGATAGTGAAGAAGCAATAGAACAACCAATTGTTCAAGAAGTTACTGAGCAAGATATTGAAGAGGTTCAAGAAGAAGTTGAAGAAGCTATAGCTGAAGCTGAAGCAGCTGGTGAGCCACTACCAGAACAATTACAAAAAGTTGCTGATTTCATGAATGAAACCGGTGGTGATTTAAATGACTACGTAAGTTTAAATAGAGATATATCTAAGATGGATGATTCCGATGTGTTAGATGAATACTATAGAAAAACGAAATCCCATTTAACAGCTGAAGAAAGAAACTTTTTATTAGAAGATAAGTTTAGTTACGATGAAGAAGTAGATGATGTTAAAGAGATACGTAAAAAGAAAATAGCCCTTAAAGAGCAAGTTGCCGAGGCTAGAAGCCACTTAGACGGGCAAAAGTCTAAATACTATAAAGAAATTAAAGCTGGGTCAAAGTTGACCCAAGAACAACAAAAAGCTATTAATTTTTTTAATAGATACAATAAGGATAATGAACAGCAAGTAAAAAGAAATAAAAAACAACAAGATGCATTTTTAAAGAAAACTGACAATGTTTTCAATAGCGATTTCAAAGGTTTTGATTATCAAGTTGGAGATAAAAAATTTAGGTTTAATGTTAAAGATGTTGACAAAGTGAAAACAACACAAAGCGATCTTAATAATTTTGTTAACAAGTTTGTTGGCGATGATAAAGTAAACATTAATGACGCTAAGGGTTATCACAAATCTCTATTTACAGCTATGAACTCAGATGCTGTAGCTAAGCATTTCTATGAACAAGGAAAAGCTGATGCTATAAAAGATAGAGTTGCTAAAGATAAAAATATTGATATTGATCCAAGAAAAACGCACGGCGAAACACAAGTTGGAGGATTTAAATATAGAGTCTTGGGCGATAATACTTCTGATATGAAAAATAGATCCTTTAAAATTAGAAAGAAAAATTAATTAACAATTTAAAAAAAATATATTATGGCAATTACTGCGGGTGGTAATTTGAATAGTGTACCTTCTTCACAGAAGCAAACATTATCAACAAATTACTTAGATTTTACGGGTACCACGGATAATACGTGGGCTCAACAATACCTGCCTGACTTAATGGAAAAAGAAGCTGAAGTGTTCGGTCAAAGAACTATTTCAGGTTTTTTATCTCAAGTTGGTGCAGAAGAGGCTATGACGTCTGATCAAGTCGTCTGGTCTGAACAATCAAGATTACATATTTCATTAATTGGTACTGTTATAACTGCTGGTTCTACAAACGGAACGTTTACTGTTATTAGTGATATCGATGGTAATATAGTGGGTGACGGTTTTACTGTTGCTGATCATGGTGTTAGAACTAATGATATCGTACTTATTGCAAGTGCTGGTATAGTTACACAATGTTTAGTAACTGATGCTGATACTGCTGTTATACAAGTTGAACCTTATGATAAAGCTGATTTAACTGGTCATGCTACAGGAGCAAGTGCTTCTAGATTATTAGTTGTAGGTTCTGAGTATGCAAAAGGTACATCTTATAATGATGGTAATTTTGCTGCTGCTAACTCACGTACTCCAGCAAACGAACCATCTTTCAAAGCTTTTAGCAATAAACCAATCATATTAAAAGATTACTACGAGGTATCAGGATCTGATGCATCTAGAATTGGATGGGTTGAAGTTTCTGCTGAAGACGGAGAATCAGGTTACTTATGGTACCTAAAAGCTGAAGCTGACACTAGAGCTAGATTTACTGATTACTTAGAAATGGCAATGCTAGAAAGCGTTGTTGGTTCTAATTCAACTGTAGTTGATACTAGTTTAGGAGCTGCCGCTGATAGTGGCGTTGGTACTCAAGGTTTATTTGATGCTATTTCAGATAGAGGAAATGTTACTTCTGGTATTACTGGTGTTAATGCTGCTACTGATTTAGCAGAGTTTGATGCTATCTTAGCTGAGTTTGATAATCAAGGTGCTATTGAAGAAAACATGATGTTTGTTAACCGTTCAACTAGTTTAGCGATTGATGACATGTTAGCTTCTATGAATTCTTACGGAGCTGGAGGTACTTCTTATGGAGTATTCGACAACGACGAAGATATGGCATTAAATTTAGGTTTCTCAGGATTTAGAAGAGGTTCTTATGACTTCTACAAGTCTGACTTTAGATACTTAAATGACAAGGCTACAAGAGGTGGAATTAATGCTGCTGCTACATCAGCTGCTATTCGTGGAGTGATAGTTCCAGCTGGAACATCTTCAGTTTACGACCAACAACTAGGCAAGAACATGAAAAGACCTTTCTTACACGTTAGATACAGAGCTTCTGCAACTGACAATAGAAAGATGAAAACTTGGACTACTGGTTCTGTTGGTGCTGCTACGTCAGCGCTTGATGCAATGCAAATGCACTTCTTATCAGAAAGATGTTTGATCACACAAGGTGCAAACAACTTTATGTTAATGAAGTAGTATTTACTTTAAATATAGGGGCAGCTTAATTGCTGCCTCTATTTTTTATTAATTTTTATTATATTATATTATGGCAAAGAAAAAAGAAACAAAAGTTGAGGTGGAAGTACCTCAAGTAGAAGAAACGGTTGTTATGGAAAAACCGGTGGTTGAAACTCCTAAAATTAAAAAGGAAGTTAAACCCGAATCTAAGAAAGACAAGTGGGAAATAAAAGATAGAGTTTACTATTTAAAAGGTGATAAAAAACCTTTATCAAGAATGATTAGATCAGCTAACATATATTGGTTTGATGAAGAAAAAGGTTATGAAAGAGAATTAAAGTATTGTGAAAACCAAAAAACAACATTTGTTGATGAAATGAAAGGTGATCAAAGACTATCACATATAATTTTTAGAAATGGAGCGCTACATGTTGGAAGAGAAAAAACAGTTTTGCAAAAATTACTTTCTTTATATCATCCAGAATCTGACATATCATACTATGAGTGGAAACCGGAAGTTATAGCAGAAAATCAAATAGATATATTAGAATACGAGGTAGACGCATTAATTGCGGCACGTGATCTAGACATTGAAATGGCAGAAGCTGTATTGAGAGTAGAAGTTGGTTCTGGAGTATCTAACATGAGTTCTAAGGAAATCAAACGTGATATACTATTATATGCTAAAAGAAATCCTAAATTATTTTTAGAATTAGTAGGTGATGAAAACGTTATGCTTAGAAACTTTGGTATTAAAGCTGTAGAAGCTGGAATATTAAAACTATCAAGTGATCAACGTTATTTTGTGTGGGCTTCTAATAATAGGAAACTAATGACTGTTCCATTTGATGAGCATCCATATTCAGCGTTAGCTGCTTGGTTTAAAACAGACGAAGGTATGGAAATATTTTCAAACATAGAAAAAAGATTAAATTAATATCTTTTAGCTAATATTAATAGCCGCTCATTTTGAGTGGCTATTTTTATTTAGGGCTAACCTTTCGCTTTATTATGTAACTATATAATAGTAAAATATATTATATTATGAATGAATCAAAAGGACTTGGAGACTCTATTGAAAAATTCACCAAAGCTACTGGTATAAAATCATTAACAGAAATAGCAATGGATAGTGCTAATAAAGCTTTTGGCACTAAAAAAGATTGTGGATGTAAAAAACGAAAGCAATGGCTTAATCATAGGTTTCCTTATAAAAAATAATAAAAATGGCAATAAGTATAGATACAGTATATCAAAAAGTTTTAGCTTTAGCTAACAAAGAACAAAGAGGTTATATAACACCACAAGAGTTTAATTTGTTTGCTGATAAAGCTCAAATGGAATTATTTGATGGTTACTTTCATGATGCTAAAACAGCGTATCACAAAACCGAAACAGACATGACACATGCTGATGAAATGGACATGTTGTCCGAAAAACTTCAGCCGTTTAAAACTCTTCAAACGTTTACTCAAGTAGAAGTAGACGGTGTGTTTTCTAATGCCATGACATTACCTACTGATTTATATTATATAAACAATTTGTCAAGAACAGAGGGAGAAGTTACTGAAATGAGTGAAAGAGAAATACTATATACAGAATCTAACCCACTAACTAGAGCAACTATAAATAGATCTGTTTATGTAAGAAGAAGAGGTAGAATAATAGAGGTACATCCTACTCCACTGGTGCAAACAGATTATATTTTAGATTATTATAAAAGGCCAAGATCCCCTAATTGGGCATATGTAGTTGTTAGAGGAAAAGCACTGTACAACCAAAGTCTTAGTAGAGATTTTACACTGCACGATTCTGAAGAAGAAATGCTTGTAACTAGAATACTTATGTTAGCAGGTATAACTATACAAAAACAAGAACTAATACAAGTTGCCGCGCAAGATGGAGGTGGTACTAAACAATCACAAAACGATTAACTATGGGATTACTAGACGGAACAACTCAAAATTCATATTATAATACGCCAGCTGGTTATGGTAACTATCAATTTATAACATTGCAAAATATAATAAATGGTTTTATTATATCTTATGTTGGAGAAAACAAATTGATAACTAAAATAAATAGAACTGACGTGCAATTTCATGCTATGAGAGCTATACAAGAACTTTCATACGATGTTTTTCGTTCTGTAAAATCACAAGAAATAGAAGTACCTTCAACACTAGTAATGGTGTTACCTCAAGACTATGTCAATTATGTTAAAATAGTCAGAGTAGATACCAATGGTATAGAAAGAATTTTATATCCAACTGGTAAAACCTCAAATCCTTTTGCTATATCTCAAAATAGTGATGGTATTTATCAATACACTTCGTCTCAATTAGGTGGAGCTGAAGAAGATTTAACCGAGCAATCTCCTAGTGATACTTTGAGTAATTATCAAAATCAAACCCCAGGTCCAAGTGTATATAGTGACGATAGTAGTGATATTGAATTAGACAATAGAGGTAGAAGATATGGATTAGATCCGCAGCACTCTCAAGCTAATGGTTCTTTTTATATAGATAACGAAAGAGGTTATATACATTTTAGTTCAGCTTTAGTAGGTGAGACAATTACTGTGAAATATATTAGTGATGGTTTAGGTACTGATGAGGAAATGGTTGTACATAAGTTTGCTGAAGAGGCTGTTTATAAGTGGATAGCTTACGGTATACTATCAGTAAGAACAAATATGCCAGAAGGAATAATACAAAGATTTAAAAGAGAAAAGTTTACTGAAACTAGAAAAGCTAAAATTAGATTATCTAATATCAAAATGGAAGAATTTACTCAAGTGCTAAAAGGAATGAGTAAGCAAATAAAATAATATTATGCCAGAAATTAAACACGATTTTTCTGCCGGTAAAATGAATAAGGATCTTGACGAAAGAATAGTTCCTAACGGTGAGTACAGAGATGCTATGAATGTTCAAGTTAGAACCACTGGTTCTGATGGAGGTGTGGGTAATGCTGGTACGGTTCAAAATATAAAAGGAAATAAAAAAATACCAGAAGCTGTTAATTACGAAACATCATATCTAGAGGACGATAATGAATCTAGGGTAATAGCTAGTGTGTCTAATGAAAAAACAAATAAAGCTTACTTTTTTGTATCAAGTCCGGATCTTAATAAAAGTTTAATATTTGATCCTTCTTCTATTAATTCAAGAAAAAAATTTATAGATACTATCGTTGAGGTTGACACTGGAACTGGAACATCAACTCCTTCTTCGTCACCTGTTGTGGTTGATGTTTGGGCTATAATTGATACAGCTAGTAACGCTTTAGCTTTTAACGAAACCATTAGTAGTGGAGAACTGTGGAGAAAATTTAACGTTACAAACGTTGACGATTACAGAGTAGGTATGACTGTTCAAATACATGACGCTAATGGTGATGGTTTATTTGAAAATGGTCCACAAGAGATACAAAACGTTGAATCTACAGGTGTGGGTGCTGGAGAAATAATACTATATTCAGAACAAGAATCAGTGGACTGGGATGAAGCTTCTTTTGTGGTTTTTCAACATCCTAAAAGAGTTTTAAATTTTAATACTCACACTAAGATAACGGGAGTAAACGTTATTGATGATTTATTATTTTGGACAGATAACGAAACTGAACCTAAAAAAATAAATATAAAAAGATGCAAAGAAGGCTCAATGACTGGTTCAGCAGTTCAAGACTCTGATTACACTAGACATACTCAATTAAAATTAAAAGATCCAATTGATAGCGATGATTTAATAGATTATATTAGTGATTCAGAAGTATCATTATCTCCTTTTGCTAATAACGATTTAAGAGAAGAACATATCACGGTTATAAGAAAAGCTCCAAAAATGGCTCCAACCATTGAAATGAAAAGAACTGATAGAGAGAGTCAAGTTACATTTATACCTAGTTATTTTTATAATTTTTCAGCATTAAATGATGGTAATGGGCCTGATCCTGGTCAAGAAATTTCTTTAGGATATAACAACATTAATGAAGATTATATTCTAGACGGAGTTGATTGGAGACCAAATGATGTTTTAACATTTGAATCTATTAGTGGAGATTTTATTACAGCATCTGTGGTAAGTGTTAACTACATAGATTGCTCACAAGATCAAGATGATGATCCCGCTACTCCTGAATACGATGATGACAATGATGGCACCGCTAACTTTGAGGACACTGATTGTAATGATGGTGAAACAACTTTAGTTTTAAATATATTAACAGTTAGTCCAGAGTTACAATATGTTGCAGTAAACGATGATGGAACACCAGTTGGTAACGTTGTTGGTTTTTGGGATATAACGTTAAGTCAAAAAAATCCATTATTTGAATTAAAAATGGGTAGGTTTAGCTTAAGATATAAGTATGAAGACGGTGAGTATTCTAGTTTTGGTCCTTGGTCTGAATTAGCTTTTTTGCCTGGACCATTTGATTATGACCATAAAAAAGGTTATAATTTAGGTATGACAAACACTATAAGAGAACTTGTTATAAAAGATTTTATTCCACATCAAAGAACTAGAGACGCTGATATTTGTGCTGTAGATATTTTATATAAAACAACTGAGTCTCCTAATTGTTATGTTGTTAAAACAGTAACTAGAGGTAGAAATGATGAATGGGATTTATTTACTACCTCATCTCCAAGTGCTGCATCAACAGACTACATGTTCGGTGAGTTTTCTTTAACATCAGAAATGATACATAAAACGTTACCTGAGAATCAAACACTAAGAGCTTGGGATAATGTTCCTAGATATGCTCTTGGACAAGAGATAGCGGCCAATAGATTGGTTTACGCCAACTATGAACAAGGGTATGAAATAAAAAATCCACTTGGACTTAAGCAAACATTAACCAGTAAAGAGTTACAAGAAATAGATATTCCACATAAATCTGTTAAAAGTATTAGACAATATAAGTTTGGTTTGGTATTTGGAGATGAATACGGAAGAGAAACACCAGTTATAGCCCCTGCTGATTTAATTACAGTCGATGAGGTACCTCAAACAATTGTTGACGGTAGTGTTTATGTAGATAAAAAATTTGCTTCTTTTAGAAATAATTTTAAATTACAACAAGATTGGTTAAATGATCAAGCACCAGATAATTGGATATCTTATGTAAAATATTATATAAAAGAAACATCTAGTGAATATTATAATCTAGTAATGGATAGATGGTACAATGCTGAAGATGGTAATATATGGTTAAGCTTTATATCTGCAGATAGAAATAAACTAGATGCAGAATCATATTTGATATTAAAAAAACAACATGGTAGTTCAAATCCCGTTGAAGAAAAAGCAAGGTATAAAGTTATAGCTATAGAAAACGAAGCTCCAACATTTATAAAAAGAGATCCTAGACCAATGGGATCAATAAAACTTGGAAGCGGTTCTTTTGACTACATGTTCGAAACAACCGTAAGTAATGTTGAACTTAGTAATCCACCTATATTACTAATGGATGGAACTGAGGTTAGAGTTAGTAGTGGTGATTGGGGTGATTTTTTAGAAGATTACGATTTTCAATCAACAAAAGGAGAATTAGAAGTTAGGATTACAGCTATATCGGCTGGTCAACCTTTAAATAGTAATAGATATGAAACTGTTTCCTATATTCAACCAGCTACAAGTGAAGATCAAGCTAGGGTTTTATGGAGCAAACCTTTTGGTAGTAATGCAAACTTATACCAAAGATTTGCTGATTTAACTGGAAATGATACGTTAAGTGATATAACTTATTACTTAGAGTTTAGAGAAATGGTTTTTAAAAATAAAGCTGAGTTTGATGGTAAGTTTTTTGTTAAAATAGAAAAAGACGAAATATTAGAAAACAAAGTATTATTATATGGCGGTGCTACAACAAGTTGGATTGACGACATGACATATCCTGTGGCATACATAGATAATCAACAATATAATCCCTCTAATACAGAGTGTGATTATTGTGACGGCCCTGATGATGATGGTATAGATTGGATGCCTAGAAGAAATTATAGATGGATGGACGATAGTAGTGGTGTTACTGGTGCTCAAGATAATAATTCACCTCCATCAACAGTTGGTGATAATCCCGGCTACAACAACGTAGTAAATGTTAATAATCTTTTTAATGATAGAGATTGTCTTGGTAGTTATGGAGAGTACGACATTGGTAGTACGGATCCGCTAACTATAGTCGAATCCGATGAAGGTGGTACCTGGAATACAGCTATTACATCTGATTGCTATTCTTATGACTCTATATATCTAGGTTTAGGTTGTGCTGATTTAGATGGTGTAACAGGAGCTGATGTTCATGATCACTATACTATATGGCTAGATGAGGATGTTCTTCCTATAATTGAAGACGATGAGTATGGTGGAGTAAATGACAATGAAAACGTAATAAATAGAGCTCATTATTCAAGGAAGTTTTGGGAGTGGGTTAAGTATAGTGTTGTTGGAGCTGGTGGCTCAACAACTCAAGGAGAACTTGGAACAAAAATATTTATTGACGGAGCTAGAAGTAGATGGAGTGTGCTAGACAGTGGAGATGAATTTATATGTGATGGTCCTAGAAACCCAAGCACAGGAGAATGTGAAGATACTCCTACGGCTTGGGATCCTAATGGAGGACATCCTAGAGATTATTATAAGCACACTGGAATTGACAAAGGTCATTTAGAAAAAGATGGAGAATATGGCCCAACAGATCCTGGTCATTTAGGTAGAATAGCATTTTCATCTATGTCAAATGCTGGCACCTCTTGGAGTCCTGGATGGGGATTTTCTGATGAAGGTCAAAGTCAATTTAAAACAAGAATGACCACAAACCTTACTTTATTTAAGTTTCCTGATGATCCAGAAAATAGAGTTTACCAAGTTATAAGTGGCACAAATAGCAGCGAGCCACATGGTCATGATTATTTTGATGACATCAGAAACTTTAGCGAGGTTATAGGGGATCAACAAGAAACAACATGGTATGGACCATATGAAATTGGCAACAATGTTGTAATGAATGGAAATTTTTCTGGGGGCCTTTATGAGATGTCAAACGCTTATTTTGAGGCGGCACTTGCAGCGCTTGAAGGCGGAACCGAACTTCAGGACTGGGTTGAAGAAGAAGGGCCAAATTCATGGTGGATGGGAAATTGTGAAAATGGGCAATTTCAAGAAGGTCCCTGGAATGGTGCACCAGGAGAAGAATGGAATGGTGAACAAATAACTTATCCATTCGTAGGTGTTGGTTGGAGCATGGCTATGACTGGAGTTTTTCCATTTATGTGGTGGAGACCTGGGTGTCCATATTACGGTAGAAATGAAGAGTGGAATTATTTAAATTTTTCAAATCACAATCCTAATCATCACAACACTGGAAACGCGGATTCTCAAATTAAGGTTGGTGGACTTAGTGAGTACGCTGATGATGATTCTAGTTATATATGGAAAGATTCTATATGTAGTAGATGTGGAACTATGTATGGAACGTATTATGATAATTTCTATCTTAATAATCTTAAAGCATGTCAGAGAAGAACATTTAGAGTTGAGTTTAGAGAATATGATTTAGATCAACAAAAATTAAAATCAGGACCAAATGGAATAGGTACTTTAGGTATACCTACTGATGTATGGGATCCTAGAGGTGCTGTTTGTCATGATGGTAGAGAAGCTATACCAATATCCACAATGAGAAGAAGTATAACTGACGCTGAGGTTGTTATACCAATTGCTAATGCTGCTATATGGGAAACAGAACCAAAAGAAAGCGTAGGTTTAGATATTTATTATGAGGCCTCTAATGCTATACCAGTAAGATTAAATAATGAAAACACAGCTAATTTTGCCCCTTATGGTTCTAAAGTAACTAGAAAATTTTGGGATAATGTTGATGGTTCTTATGTTAACGGTGATATGGTTAATGAAAACCACCACGTTTTTCATATAGGTTACACGCAAACGCATTCTGTGATAGGTGTAAAAGCTACTGATTCTAATGGTGATGTAGTGTTACAAACAAGTTCTATAGGTATAGGTGATTATATTGTTTTTCATCACTCAGACGACACACAAACAATGTCACAGGTAGTGTCATATATGAAACCTGTTAATTCTGACCACATTGAACTAGATCCAAACTTTCAAGGTTTAGGTGTTGACACTTTAACAGAAACACTATTTATAGAACAAGAAGATACTGGTAGTAATGGTTTTCCAATAAAAACTGGTTACTACAAGTTAGATTCAGAGGTTTGGAAATTTCCAGTTGAACTAGCTTGGCATAATTGTTGGACTTTTGGAAATGGTGTAGAATCAGATAGAATTAGAGATGACTTTAATGCTCCTCAAATAGATAATGGAGTTAAAGTTTCTACAACATTTTTAGATTATGGACAAGAAAGAAAAGGTAGCGGTATGATATACTCTGGTTTATACAATTCAACAGCTGGCGTTAATGATCTAAATGAATTTAACATGGCTGAAAAAATAACAAAAGATATAAATCCGTCTTATGGTTCTATTCAAAGATTAAAAACAAGAGACACAGATGTTGTTGTATTAACCGAAGATAAAACCTTAAAAATAACAACAAATAAAGATGCTCTATTTAATGCTGATGGTAATCCACAATTACTAGCATCCAATAGAGTTCTTGGTACAGCTGTACCATTTTCAGGTAATTATGGAATATCACAAAATCCAGAATCTTTAGCTTCGGATCAATATAGATTATATTGGACTGATATGCAAAGAGGCGCTGTGATGAGGTTATCTAGAGATGGATTAACACCAATATCAGAGGTTGGTATGAAAACTTGGTTTAGAGATAACTTAAAGAAAACAGATAATCTACTAGGAACATTTGATACGGTTAATGGAGAATACAATCTAACTCTTAAATATAAAGAACTAGAAAATTTAAAAAATAAAACAGTTTCTTTTAATGAAAGATCTAAAGGTTGGGTAAGTTTTAAATCTTTTATACCTCAAGCTGGTGAATCTATTGGTGGTAAATATTTAACAGCTATATCACAAGACATTAATGTTTCTAATAAAGAAAAGAAAGGTATATTTGAGCATTATGTTAATATAACAAAAGAAGATAATAGTGCGTTAAACTTTGGAGAAGTTATAAATAGAAATGTTTTTTATGCTACTGATGAAACTATTCAAAGTGATTCTAGTTCTTTAATTCAAAATTACCATGAAAACACGAGCCTAACCGTTATGTTTAACGACATGCCGGATATTGTCAAATCTTTTAAATCTATAAGTTACGAGGGCTCTCAAGGTCTTGTTGAAGAGTTTACGTCAACACCTAGTCAACTTACTGATCCAGCTGGTAATCCTTTTGGTGGTCAAACAGATGATGAATACTACAATTTAGTTAGTAAAAATGGTTGGTGGGTTAGCGATATAGTAACAGATTTATCTTTTGAAGGTAAAGTTAATGAGTTTATAGAAAAAGAAGGAAAATGGTTTAATAAGATAACTGGTAATGAACGTGGAAAAATAACAAAAGAAGATTTAAATGAGTTTAGTGTACAAGGTTTAGGTACTAGAGCTAGCATAACAATACCACCAGATCCTGTTCGTCCAGAAGATCCTGAAGATCCAGTGCGAGATGACGATAGAGATCTTGTCCCTGTAGATCCAACTCCTTCAGATGACGATGATGATAATAGTTTTCAAATAGTAAACATAAATATAAATAGTGATATGATTGATGACACGTCTAATCCTTTTGATCCGCTTGCTGATAATAACGAATAAATAGAAACAACATGGCTAATGTAAATTATTATGTAAATTATGAACCATCAACAATAACTACTCTTGCGCCTTGGGGTCAACAAGATATAGATGGTGATGGCATAATTGATGGTGGGGCTGTACCTTTAAGCATGAAAATATATCCTAATCAAGGTTATTATATAAACGCTGATATGTTAACCATGAAGGGTTATGAACCAACATCTATAGGTCCAAATGGAGAAAGAATATGGGAAAACGGTGAGACAACTACAGATGTTAATGGAAATTCTGTTACTGTTAGTTTTACAGATATTAATAAGGTAGAAATGTTTAATGCTAATGATCCAACTGTTATTTCTGAAAACATTTATAACTCTTCTAATGTTATTTTTCCACCAGCATCTCAGGCGGCATATAATGCAGTTGGTGCAAACGATCCATGGAATCAAGCTGTTGAAACCGTTGGGATTTCGCCATTACCCTTTGGCCAAAATTATCCTTGGGTTTCTGGTGTATGTGGTGGTTGTGGATATCCTTTATTTGGAGATCCTCTACCTGGCCAAGTTTCAGGCAATGGATTTACTGTTATTGCTTACACTAATTATTTGTTTGATGTTTTTGGAGGTGATTTTCATCGAGACACAACTGTAGCTAATCCCCCATATATTGAGTCACAAGATGTTGCGAGTCTTATTGATTATGCATCTACTAACTTACAATCATTCACTACAAGTGTTATAGAGCTGGATGATGGAACAATTTATGATCTTGGTGGCTCTGGTGAATGGCCTACGGTACCATACATGCGACCAAACTTTGGAGAAGCTGCACGTGTTCTTTTAGGTGATGGTAGCGCGGGGGCGCAGGATTTACAAGAGCCGATATCATTAGATGGTGATGCAATGCAAGATGGAGATTTAATTGGTGTTTTTGGGCAAAATCTAGATGGAACTTACACGTGTTATGGTTTATCTGAATGGAGAGTAGAATCTAACGAGCCGTTCAACGTCTATCAATCAATATGGGTGATGGGTAAAAACCACAATGGAATTGGAATGGAAGATGGTCAACAGATGCATATATTTGTAAAACAACTTTCTACCGGAGATATTTATAAGGCTACTAATATTGTTTCTGGGTTTACATGGCCAATGTTTGGAATATCGCTAAATTTTGCAGCTGAATTCAACGATGGTTTTGGTTGGGGAAATTCTTTTAAAACATACTACATTCAGCAGATAGAGTTTACTAATTGGTCTCAAAGTAATTTAATAATATCCGATAATTTTATTATTGTTAAAGCATATTTAAATAATGACTATGTAGTTCCACCAGAAAATACAGAGCTTATCTTAGATATAGATGGTGATGCTGCACAAATACCAACACCTGTTCCATCCGAAAGTGTAAACATAACATTGAACATGGTTGAAGGTGAAAATAGTAATTGCATAGTTCATGTGTTTGCTAGAAACGGTATTTCATACACTAGTGGAGACTATGCTATACCAGCTTTTAGTCAATATTTGGGGCAGTACGAAGGTGCCGACACTCAGGTAATAAAAGTTGCATCTGTTCCCCTAACTGGTGAAGGATCAAAAGCAACAGTTCAACTTACAACAACAGATGGTAGCAACGGGTTTTTAAGTGATGGTCAAATAATACCTACAACCATGTCCAGTTCAAGTCCTTACGTGGGAAGACTAAGGCAATTGTTTCTATTTGTTATTGAACCAAAACCAGGGTTTTCAATTCACCAGGGCTGGGTAGCACCAGTTGTTTTTAATAAATATTGTGAAACAACACAGGGCAATGGAGGTATGAATGGTTTTCAAAGACAATGGTGGGGTAACGCGGAATATGGAAACCCTTCGTTTGGTGATTCTTTTGAAATATACCAAAACTCCCCTGTTTCCATAATGCCAGGCGGAACAAATAATACACTTACTAATTCTTGGTTAAACTGTATAGAAGGAGACGGATTCAATGTCTCAACGGCTTGTTTTGAACAAAATCAAGGAGCCGCATGTTATTGGCCTGGTTTTCTTTATCAATTTAGTAAATGTAAAAATGGAACGTGGAGTGAAGATGCTCCAGGTGAGTATTCAACTTATGCTAACTGTGAAGATGACGATGGTAATGAATACAATCCCGAGTTATCCTCTACCTGGGACGATCCACTACTAGATGGTAACGTTTCTTTATCTAATCTTTTTGGTGGGCCAGTGCAACTAAATGACGTAGGTTTTCCAAATACTAATCCTTCAATAGGCGGAGCTCAACTAGTAGGTGAATCATATTCAGGTGTAATATATCAAATGAAATATAAAAACTCTACTAATACTGAGCAGCAGCAGTGGACACAAATGAGCAAGAACGTAGAGAACGTTATTAGAATATCAAACAATAGCCAAGGAGGAATAACATCAAGCATGGCAACTGTTTCTGGTGAAACACCTTGGGCTTCTCATAATGCTTTGACTGACGATAATACTGTTGGTAGTGAAATTTGGTTAAGTCCATTATATAGTTATAGTGCTTTTGATTTTTTAAATAATTGTGTAACTGTTGATCTAGGTAGAAGTTTAAAAAGCGAATACATAGCTCAAGATGTTGGTAATGGTTTTGAGTTAAATGAAATAGTATTAAACATAGGTGGAAAAGCTTTACCGATCAATGGAACTCAAGCAACTGAAGAGTTTAGTATAATTATAGATGCAGATGAAATCAATTAAAAAAATTTTAAAATGGCGGAAAAAACTTTAAAAAATGGTAGTATTCTAGAGGTAACTAGTACAAACTTTAGTGTTTCATCTGAATCAATTAAACCAAGAAGTAACATAAGAACCGGTAAGTTAAACGAAAAAAAAAGATTTACTATAACAGGTAGAGCTGAACTAAACAAACCAACCAATATTGGTGTGTTAAAGTTATCAGCTGATGAAAATAAAAGATTTTTAAGAGCTCCAAACATTAGAAAAGTAAATGAAAAAAATATAGTGCTAAATAGTAAAATAGCATTAAGATTAGAAAACGTAGAAAAAGATAGTAAGAATAGAATTACTTCTTATTTATACAATATAATATACACTGGCAAGGAAAGTGTAACTAAATTAAATCCATTAAAATACAAACTATCTAATAGAACAATATCTTTAGTTAGTAAAATAATAGGAATAGACAAGGTGGATTGTGGCGCTAATTACTTAAATCTAAATGGAGAAAAAAGAAGAATAACAATACATGGTACTCCTGGTTCTATTTTTAAAATAGCTGTAACAAGAATAGAAGAGTCTAAATATGATAATTTTAACACTGACTCTGGAATACCTGGTGGTGGTGGTAGAAATCCAGTGGTTCAAGGTGTAGAAACAGATATACTAAATAGTGCTTATGGTAACTCTACAGAAAACTTGTCACCAACAGGTGCGGAAATGTCCATAATAAGAGATAAAATTGGAGCAGACGGAAAGTATTCTTTTATGCAAGAATTTCCAAAACTAGAATTAGTAAGAGCCACGGCAGTTAATGGTAGTATGGCTGCTAGTGGAACTACAAAGATAATATTTGACAATTTAGATGATGTTACGGTTGGAGACTTAGTAACTATTAACGGTTTAACAACAACAGTGCAAACATTAAATCCAGACACTGATAATGTTAATGAATGCGATTTAACTAACTCCATGACAGCTGCAGATAATACTCACGCTGAGTTTAGAAGAGTTTCTAAGTATTCAATAAACATAAAGCCTGTTAATCCAGCTAAATTTAAAAATAAAAAAAGTATTAACTACTTGATGTACGGTAGAAGAGGATGGCGAAATGGTTGGTATAGTAAAATAATAGAACATTTATATAAACCTTCTTTAATAATTAGAGCTACTACTAATAGTGTTTTATATACCATAAATAGAGACACAATACCTGGTGGAGCTAGTACCCAAACTTATGATAGAAGATTTAGATCTAGACGTAGCGTTGCTTATGATGGATCTGAAACTTATAATAAACGTGGAGACTATTATACTATTACTTATACTTTAAGAGCATTAAGTAATAGCCACTCTTTTTCAGTACTTAAAACACCTGTGTTTAGCAACGTGGCTGGTGGAACATCAGATTTTAGTAATTCATTTAGATCAACTAATGGTGGAACTTGGTTTGATATACAAAATAGAGTATCACCAGTTTTAAGCAATACCCAAGGTTGGGCAAATGATACAGCTACAATAACATTTAATTTAAAAACTCTAAACTACGGTAGCACAGACGTTGTTTCAACTTTTAATTTAAATGCTATGGTTGGTTGTAGTTAAATAAAATAATAAATTATGCCAGATATAACAATAGAACTTCCATATCCAATTAATCAATCGCTTCAAGAAGGTGACATGATTTACTATATTCCAGTAGCTAACTTACAATCCGGTGGATTTATAGTTGATAATAACATGTCTGATTTTGTTGAAATTGGGCCGGCAAAAACTATATTAAATTTTGACACTAACGCAGATGGTATATCTGATATAGTTCAAATAACAGTATTTTTAAGTCCCGGAACAATAGCACCCACTTCTTCAGACTTTTTATTTTTTGGAAAAAATAGAAACATAAATGAAGCTTCGCTTGTGGGTTATTATGGGGAGTTTAAATTTGAAAATAATTCAAAGAAAAGAGCAGAGTTGTTTACAACAGCTTGTGAAATCACGGAAAGTAGTAAATAGTTAGCAAAAAATGTAACTATATAATAAGTAAAAATAACAAAAACAACACTATGGGTTTTAAAATGAAAGGATTTAACGCTGGCAAGGGAACTGGTTCAAGTAAACTATTTTCAAAACCATCACCTACAAAGCAAACACAAATTTTACAAGGCGCACCAAATCCATATAGCATTTATGACAAAAGACGTGAAGCAGGTATGGACGTTTCTGATACTGCTAAGAGTAATAAAGAGAGAAGATGGGAGGCGGCTAATTTACAGGCTAATCCATCAGAAATTTTTTCTGGAGAAGAGGTAACTCAAGACTGGAATCAAGAAGCTACTGGAGCGGCAGAATCTCAAATAGAACACCGTAGAAGAGATCCTAGTCAATTTGATTTAGATGGGAATGGTAGATTAAATAGAAAAGAAAGAAAAGCTTTAAAAGAACACGAGGAGCATATACAAAGAAAAGCTAGTAACCCAATGTTCTCTGATCTTAAAAAAGATAGATCACAATCACAGTTGACCGCTTCTATGGTAGAAAAAGGTTATTCCCAAGTGCAGGATCCATATGGCAACTGGCATGTTATGAATAAGAGTGGCGCGTTAACTCACGGAGGAAGTGGTTATTCGCCGGAAAGTAGAGCTTGGAGAAATAGAGAAAGTATAAACCCTATGTATGACCCCGGTAGTAAAGTTGATCTTTCTATAAGATATGCTCCAAAAGAAAAA
>Ga0209337_1000811_pt1 | contig 24938 bp, 9 predicted proteins | sample LinPmetageLP53_FD_184044 | JGI IMG/M metagenome (GOLD analysis project Ga0209337, IMG submission 184044) | Marine viral communities from the Pacific Ocean - LP-53 (SPAdes) (version 2) | ecosystem: Environmental > Aquatic > Marine > Oceanic | place: Pacific Ocean | collected 2010-02-08 | reverse complement strand
ACTGTTGCGGGAAGAGGTATTCTAATATCATTATACTATCCCAACGAATTAATATCAGAAGATATTCCAACCTCACCACCAACAGGATATTTTAACCCAAATGATCCTCCGCCAACAGAACCGGTGCCGGATGAACCAGAAGGTTTTACAGCAAATACCTCAGCGAATGCAAATAATGTAGAACAACAGCCTCCAAGTAAACAGACTACCATATTATCTGTTTATGATATAACTTTCTATGATGGCGCTGTAGGCGATACTACTGATGATGGGGATATGATACAGGGCCAAGGTGCTTGGAAAATAACTTCTGTCACTGGTGGGCAAAATCCTATTTATACATGGAGTCCAAATTTAGTAGGATCTGAATATTCTAAAGCTGGAACTATAAGTGATGGAGAAGAATGGATATGGGATGGCACTGCTTGGACAGTAAATCCTGATTATTCAAATCCATATCCATCAGCACCAGCTGGTACAGTAAATCCATTAGAATATCCAGAAGCAGTTAATTCACATCCTTATCAATTAGAAGGGCAAGGAGTAGCAAAATTTAAAAGAGATATTTATCCTGGTGAAAATAGAGGATGGCAAACAGGTACAACATTAGATGGTGAAGATACTAAAATGACTTCTGTTTGTGGTGTACCATCATCACTTGTAAATAATAATGCTGTTATTTTAATAAAGAATGATTTAGTTTGGGTTGTTGGTGATGTTGGATATACTACAAATAAAGAAAAGATTGGTTTAACCACAATTGACACTATGTTTCCTCAGTTACACAGTCAAACAATATCTAAGACAGATGAAGATGGAAATGAAATTAAAACACACACAATCTATAACGATATATTTGAACACGGTAGAATACAAAGTATAACAAGAACAAAAGCTACAAATAACGATCACAACAGAGACAACTTCTTTGTTTTATTTTATACAGATGGTCGTGGGAATGTAGATTCAAATAAAGTATTTATGGCTGAAATCGGTGAGAATGAATTTGTAGATTTCTTCTATTTAAAAGATTTAGATGGTGCCTTTAATGATATTGTCAATACTGCCGGTGGAGAAATGGAATGGGCTTTCTCCGGAAAACAAAGAAGCGGTAATACTTGGCATCATTGGGCTTGTGTTAAGGGTACAAATAAAGCGTGGAAAACGCATGATGGTGATGGGGATATATTTACTACCAATCAAGATGGTTGGTTTGAAGAAGATTCTAATGGAGCTGCAGGTTCTTTTAGTAATAATTTTGCAGGAGTAGATGGAAATTATTTTGATGTTTGGTTTTCAAATGGACATACAAATGGTCACTTTTCTAATTATAGTGGAATTACTGGTGTAACTGCAGGAAATGGTGGACAGTGGATTAACTTAAAAGAAGATGAATCAGATGGAGTTTCTGAAAGGTTTCCAGTCAATGAATACTTTTATGGTGCGGGAGAGGTTCGTTCAGAGGGAATCGATATATCTTTTGGGGTTAGAAATCCAAGCGCAGAGAACTATGGTATTCAAAACTCTGATGGTGAAGTTTTAGAAATATCAGAACCGATTTATGATAATGGTAGTGCTATATATACATTTGACGAAAACCCAACTAAAGATGGAACTTTAAGTGCAGGTTCATTGTGGGTATGGGATGGTTTAGATGCACTATGGAAAGAAAATGTTGTTTTACCACCAAGATATAGTTATTCACATCAATATGAATTTATTCCAACAGACGCTGCTGGTAAATGGGAAACTAAAGATGTAGAAATCTTAATTCCAAATGATTGGATATTAGACCAGGATTGGTACATATATTTCTTTGGACATATTAGAGGTGGTGGAAATCAAGAGTTTGGTATAACTTGGGTAGACAACCTTTATATGGATTTTACATTAGTAGACCAATCTGTAACTCAAGAAGTATATAGACCATTTACTGCTCAAATAACAGAAGTGTCGTCTGATGGTTTATTTGTTACTTTAGATAAAACTTATAAACAAAATGCTATTGATATAGGAGTAGAAGATGATGATGCTGATACGGAAGTTTATGATGTAGCTAACCCACCTACTCAAGGATTTTCAAACTTTAGAGTTACTTACTTAAATTTAAACCCATTGGATTTACGAACTTATCTTAAATTTGATAATCAGTTATTTTTAACAACTAATTTTAAACAAGACAAGTTAAATGTTTCAAATCATCCTCACGCTGTCATTTATAAATTATATGAACCTTTGCCAGAATCATTTTCTGAATTTGATGAATGTATTGTTGTTAAGGAAATGGCTGAACCTATAGCAGAGAAAGTAAAATTATTAGATTTTATTCCAGCTGAAGAAGGGAAGTTGGTTTTAAAATCACCTGATTTAGCTAATGTGGAAAGCCCTATAAGAGTTAGAAAAACAGATTTTAAAAATGAAAATGATATATTAACAGATGATGTAACAATATCAACTGAATTAAAAAATGAATTTTTAAGTCAGAGTATGGATAGTGTTGAACTAAATATAGACCACGGCAGATATGAAAATTTTATTAAATTTAGTTCAGTTGAAAAAAGAGTAAGAAACTTTAGACTTAAATTACAACAAATAGAAGATTATAATACAGTAAGTTCTTCTTTTGTAGGAATTAGTGGTTCATCAGCTGCTCAAAATGCTGCTGAACTTGGTGTATTGGAAGTAAAAAATAACTTTGACCAATTTGAAAAATATATGTACTATCAGAGTTCTTCTTATAGCAGTGCTTCATTGGGAATTTCTTACGATAATGCATGGCCTAAAGCTAGTGGTGGAGGAACTTTAAATAGTCCTTATGTTTTAGAAACCACAACTTCTAGTAATGGTGTAACTTGGTTTAACAAAGCAATAAGTTCTGGCTCTCTTTTTGATGATGAAAACACAAGCAAATTAAGTAACTTACTTCCACAACACATAATTGAAAATATTGAAAATGATGTTTATTTGAAATTCATAGATATGATTGGACAACACTTTGATGGAATATGGGTTTATATAAACGGAATTACAGACACATTTGACAGAAGAGAAAGTTTAACTGAAGGTATTTCAAAAGATTTAATATATTCTGTAGGTCGTTCTTTGGGTTGGAATTTGGATGATGGAAAAGATTTAGTTGATTTGCCAAGATATGCTTTAGGTAAAGAAGTAACAGGTTCTGCTTACTCTGATTATTCAGCTACATCTGAGCGTGATATATCAAGAGAAATTTGGAGTCGTATAATAAACAACATGCCTTTCTTCTTAAAGAATAAGGGTACTGTTAGAGCTTTGAAAGGATTAATAAATGTTTATGGTATTCCATCAACTATTTTAAGAGTTAAAGAATATGGTGGACCAAATTTACCTGATAGTGCATCCCCACAATTTGAAATAACAAGAAAGTTTACAAAGGCTTTAGATTTTAAAGGAGAACAATATGTAACAGTTGCTTGGGCTGATGATACAGATTCAGGCAGAAAGCCAGATACTATTGAATTTAGATTTAGGGCAGTTAGTAGTTCAAATCAAATTTTAGTAAATAAGGACAATGATTTTATATTAAGATTAAAAGACAATGGTTCTGTGGACAATTATGGTTCTGTAGCATTTATGTTGTCAGGATCTGGTGGGTATGATGAAATAGAATCTACTTCTTTTCCTGTATATGATGGTGATTTTTATTCTGTTATGTTGGCTAGACAATCTGGAAGTAATAGTGAACACATATCACAATCATACGAATTAAATGTTGGTAAATATGATAGTAGTAGAAGTAAGATAAATTTATTTAGTAGTACAACTATGCTTATAACAGGCAGCAGTGGTGATAATAATGAAAATTTTTCATCCGATGGTGATATTTATATCGGTGGTGAGACTAATTTTAGTTCGAGCAAAGATGGTTTTATTGGTGCGCCACTTACAGGTTCAATTATGGAGTACAGACATTGGACAGAAACATTAAATACTGGTTCATTTAAAAATCATATAGCAAATCCAAAAGCTTATGATGGTAATAGTGTATCATCTTCTTATAATAATTTAGTATTAAGATATTCATTTGATGATAATAAAGATTTAACATCCGACACAGAGGGTATTAGAGATGTTAGTTCAAATCAAACCCAAACATTGTCAGGCTCACATAGTGGCTTTACAGGAAACTTTTTTAGGAGTGTGGTAGATGAACAAAAATCTTTCATACCGAGTATAGGGGCACTTAGAAGAACCACCAATAAAGTAAGAATTGAAGAAAATCCAATAAATAGTGGAGAGATTTTACAAAGAAAGAAAAGAGCAACTTCACCTGCATATGATAATGCTCCTTTAGATTCTAATAAGGTTGGTATTTTCTTCGCACCAACTGATGCTATAAATAGAGATATAATAGACTCTGTAGGTAATTTAGACTTTAATAGTTATTTAGGAGATCCTAGAGACCAATTTAAAAATTCTTATAGAGGTTTAGAAAGAGTATCTGATCTTTATTGGAAAAAATATACTTCTAAATCACTTAACTTTTGGGATTATATGAGATTGATAAAATATTATGATCAATCATTGTACCCACAATTAAGAAAGATGATTCCTGCTAGAGCAAAAGCAGATATTGGTTTGATGATAGAACCAAACATATTTGAAAGACCAAAAGTTGTAGCATCTAAAAAACCATCAGCTGAAGATAGATTTTTTAGTTCTTCTATAGATATAGGAAATGTAGTTGATGGATTGATTATTGTAACAGGCTCATACAACTCAGGTGCCAGAATATCAGATTACAGTGCTTATGATGGTAGGATAGATATATACAGTTACGAAACAGGATCTTCTATCGTATCTTCAAGCGGTGAGTATTTAACCTTTGAAGCTACAGCTTCTATTGGAGACCATTTTATAGAAAGAAGTATGTGGCAGAGATTAAACAAAAACGAAGGTGCAACTAGAGATAATTACTACTCATCAGCATCTATCGTATTGGGTGACATTCATTATGATGAAGTATTTCAACCTGTAATATCTGGATCTAGAATATATGGTAGAAACCAACAAATTATGCCACATTATTCTTCTTCATTAAGTGCTTCATTGTTTAAAGCTTATTCGTCATCTCTTTTTAATGTAGATTTAGATAATCAAGTAGAACAAGCTACTGCTCTGTTCAATAGAAATTACGCTGGGGTTAAGAATACGAAAAAAACTACATTAGATGGTGGTTTACCAATTGAAGTAATTATAACTGCTCCATCTAAATTAGTAACTACTAAAGATAGTGACTCTACATTAACAACAGGAGAAGGTATAGTATCTAAATTTAAAGAAGTAGAGGATGAAAAAGATAAGTTTGATCCAGTTATAATTACAGAGGATGAACTTTTAGAAGAACCTAAGATTGAAGGTAAGCCAAGAAGAATGAAAAATAAAAAATTAAGAGGTCTTAAAGGATTAGCTAAATTAAGACGTGGTACTGTTATTAGACCAATAACAGATGCTGATATTATGAGAGAGATTAAAAAGGCAAAAAGAGAAAGAATAGCAGATGAAGCAAAGTTTGAAAGTTCAAGTCCAGGATCTAAAGGTAAAGGAACAAAGCAAAAGAGAATTAGAGTAAAAAAGAAAACAAAGAAAAAAAAGAAAAAGTAATAAAAACTTAAACAAATGATATTTATATATGAATCACATTCATACCAAATATTTAAATTTATAATTAGGAGTTCATTATGGGATTTTTAAACAACACTAATGTAACAGTAGATGCTATATTAACAAAAAAAGGACGTGAATTATTAGCACAAGGAACTGATGCTTTTAATATTACTAAGTTTGCATTAGCTGATGACGAAGTAGATTACAATTTATGGGATGTAACTCATCCAAATGGGAGTGACTATTATGGAAAAGTAATAGAAAATATGCCACTTTTAGAAGCAATACCTGATGAAAATCACGTTATGAGATATAAGCTAGTGACGCTCCCTAAAAATACAATTAGAATGCCGGTAATAAACGTTACACCAGGCTCAGTTACTTTCAGTGCGGCGGGTGGAATAAATCAACCACAGCCTACAATTGTAGTAAATACTGCTAATGTAAATGATACATCGTACACATTTATTTTACATAATCAATCTGTATGTTCAATGAATGTAGCGATAGCAGCTGGCGCTGGTGTTGGTGCAACCACACCATTTTTCTTAGGTGACGATGACGCACCAAATAGTAAAACACTTGTTGCACAAACAGTTAAGCTTGGAATTCTTCCACAAAATGCAGTAAGAGCTACTTCACTAACAATTATAGGTAATGATACAGGTGCTACAACATCTATAACAATTACGAATCAAGTAACCTTAAATAGTTTAACAGGCGGCGGAGCAGCAGGATAATATAAGGAGTAACAAATGTCAGTATATAAAGATTTTAATATTCAAGAACCAGATAGTCCGCTATCTAGCGACATTGTAACAAATGTCAAAGATACTGTATCTTCTGGAATGTGGGCAGATGGTGCGGGAACACTAACCTCATTTTTTAGTTCTTCTGCATCAGAAGTTTCATATGGGTCTTACTATATAGATGCTTGGGATAAAAATCCTACAACTGATACTACTGCTACACAGCAGTTTTCAGTTGCTTTTGGACACGTTGAAGGTAGTGGTAGTGCTGGTGCACCAGGAGTTGATGGTAATAGAGAATCAGCTACTGTATATAGACAATTATCTAATGTTCTTTTAGGGCCAAATGAGTCAAGATTTACCTTTGCAGACTCAGGCGGAGCTCATACTACACCACCTTATATTTATTCTATATCAATTACTAGACAGCAGCTTCGTGAGAAGATGGATCCAGGCAATTGGGAACTACACCTAAGTGGTAGTGGTGGTGGATCTGGACCTGAAATATTAAAATTGATTGATGACAGTGGTGCTACAACAAATCCAACTGTAAATCAAGGTGGTAGGGTATTTAATATTGTAAGTGGTTCAATATCAAGTGGACAGGCTACAATAAAAACACCGGCTACAGCGCAAGATGGTGGTGGTTTTGGATTATTTTATCCTGATACTGGTATGTTGATTTTTAATGGACCTGTTTTGGCTGGACAAACTTCTGCTTCTTTATCTGCTTCCGTTGCTTCTAATTCAGAAGGTGGAAATAATAGAAAATTCTTTTCAAAGATTGAAGGTGGTCAGTATTTTCAGGCAAGAAGAGAAGAGGTAATTACTTCACAACATTATTTTTGCAGAGTACCTAATAAGGAATTTAACTTTAGTTCAAATCCAACATTTACTTCTGGTTCAAATGGTAAATTTACTGTACCAACTTTTTATAAAAATCCAAAAACTTTTATAACGCAAGTTGGATTATATAATGACGATAATGAACTATTAGCAATTGCTAAATTAAGTAAACCGCTGATGAAATCTTATTCGAGAGAAGCTATAATTAAAGTTAAATTAGACTTCTAAGCTTGGGAGATATAGGTCATGTTTAAAAGACTCGACCCAAGAGACATCAATATAACACCTTTTAAGGCTTATAAAGAGTTTTCTGTTACTAACACCGATAGTGGTAGTGGAGTTTATGGTTTTGCTGCAATTAGTTCAAGCCTACATAATTTTATTCCATCAACTGCTACTGTTTCTCATTTCGGAAGCAATCCAATAACTGCTAGCTTTTATGCAATACCAAGTTGGTTTATGTTAAATCATAGATATTACAAAGATTCTGATAATGAGTTTAATAACTTTGGGGCTAGTAATGGTAAACAATATAAAGAATTAAATTCTACCGCTACAGTAATATCTGTACCACAAAGTTTATTTGGTGAAAGAATAAAACCAAAATCAATAGAATTAAAAGATGACAGCGGTCCTGAAACTTTGACAATCGTAGATGATGGGGATGGAAATCTATATGATAATGATTTTTCTTCAAGCTTTGCGAGATTTGCTGCTAGTCAATTTACTGCTAGTATTGATAAAACTGGTAGTTTTGTTGGAAATGTATTTTATGATGAGGGAGTATTGGTTTTTACAAACACAGGCTCTGCAGAAACTTCTCAATACAACGCTATTGGAACTGGAAGCGCAGCAAATGGTTATGAGTTAAAATACAAATCACAAATTACAATAAGGGAACATTCTTATACTTGTATGGTTGGTGAAAATGAATATAATGCCTCTACAAATATATCGGTGACTACAGATAGGAGTGGTAGTATAAATGTTTCAGGTTCGGAAAGCTGGAGGCTATTTCCACCTGGTCATGCAGCAGCTCAATCGGGCTCTTATAAACACTATTACCAACAAGCAACTGAGTATGAAAATTTTACAACACATTCTCTATTTACACCTTATATTACAAAGATTGGTTTGTATAATGACTTTAATGAATTACTAGCAGTAGGGCAATTATCTGCTCCTGTAAAAAATGATAAAGAATTGTTAATTGGCATTCAAGTAAGGTTTGATGTATAATGGGTAAATTTAAGAAAATGATGGAAGTTACTTCCAATGTTGGTTATGTTGGGGATGAAGGGGAACCGGATACAGGTTTTATCAGAGGAAATAAAGAAAGAAAATTGGGTACACTCACAGGCAAACCTGAACGTTGGTATGAAAGGGGCGGTTATACTCAAATAGACTTTCCTAAAGCTGATTATATTTATGGTGAAGGTGAAGAAGAAGATTATGCTGTAATAAAAACTGCTTATGTCAATCAAATAGATAAAGACTTTGAAGCACATTTTGAAAAGTGGGAAGATTGGGTTATTGATAGAGACTTTAATCCACAAAACACAGAAGAATTAGAAGAATCTAACACCACAACTAAATCACCAGGCCCAAAGGGATATGCTGCTTTCTTAAAAGATACTGATGAATTTAAGAAGAAAAATAAAAGTATGGCTTCTTTTTATAAAAAGGCTATGGGTTACTTATTGGTAGAAAGAATAGATTACTTAGATACTGCAGAAAAAATGATTAAGAAATACAAACTGAAATCTAAAGTGAAAATAGGTAGTGGAAAAAACTATGGAGAATATATTCCTGAAACTGATACTGTGACGCTTAGACCATCTTACAGTTCAGTAAAAGAGTTCTTAATAACTGTACTACACGAAATAAAACATGCACTGGATGCAAAACAGTTAGGAGTCAGAAAATATATTAAAAAATATACACAGGCAGGAACTATGGCTGCTTATGATGGATTAGATCCTCATGATGATAATAAATGGGAAGAGAGAGCTGAAAGGTGGGCTCAAAAAGAAGTGAAAAAATATTTGAATAAAAGATTTTAATCTTATATATATTACTGTCGATATTAATACTAGTATTTAATTTGGTTATAAAAAATTCTGAATAGGTTTTTTAATTAAATCTTTCTGCCTTGTTTTTATAATCCTTAAATTAGATATTAATAATTAACAAGTAACAAGTACAAGTATAACAAGTAACAAGTAACAAGTATCAACTATGAAATCAAGAAGTGCTAAGAATAAAGGTAAAAGACTTCAAAACAATGTAAGAGATCTTTTATTAGAAACATTTAATCAGTTAGAGCCTGATGATATTAAATCTGCTATTATGGGAGAATCAGGAGAAGATATTAAATTATCTCCAGCGGCTCGAAAACTAATCCCTTATTCATTTGAATGTAAGAATCAAGAAGCTTTAAATATTTGGTCATCATTAGAACAAGCAGAAACAAATAGTGGTGATTACGATCCTGTTTTGATATTTAAAAGAAACAGAACTAAGACATATGCTGTCATTAATATAGATAAATTTATAGAGTTAATTAATGAAAATAATAAATCTTCTAAATAGAGTAATAGGAAACAATGGTAAGCTTTTAAGTAAGGCTAATGAATATATGTATTGGTCTCCATTTGTACAGCACCATAAACCAAAACTACAAATAAACACAAAAACTCAGAAATGGCATTGTTGGATTTCCAATCAAGGTGGTCACAATCTATTTCAGTTATTTAAAAAGTTAAAAGCCAGCAGAGAACAATTCAATGAACTGGCGGACATCGTTGGAAAACCACGCCAATCACTATCATCAAATCGTGAGAAAGTCAAGGAAAATGTTGTAAGATTACCAAAAGAATTTAAACCCCTGTGGAAAAGTAAAGATAGTATAATAAAAAGACACTCTATGAATTACTTAAAAAAACGTGGAATTACAATGGGTGATGTGATTCGTTACAATGTTGGATATTGTGAAGAGGGTGTCTATAGTAATAGAATTATAATACCATCATATAATAGTGATGGCGAACTTAATTATTTTGTCGGTAGAGATATTTACAGCGGAGGAATGAAATATAAAAATCCACCTGTATCCAAAGATGTTATTGGATTTGATTTATTTATTAATTGGGATGAACCTATTGTACTATGTGAGGGTTCATTTGATGCTATGGCTATTAGAAGAAATGCTATACCGTTATTTGGTAAAACTATACCAAAAAAATTAAAGATGAAAATCTACGAAAAAAAGGTTAAACAGATATATATATTATTAGATAGTGATGCTATTAAAGATTCTTTAAAAATAACAGATGATTTAATGAGAAATGGCATCGATGTTTATTTTGTTAATCTCAAAGAAGAAGATCCTTCTGATATGGGATTTAAAAAGATAATTAATCTTATTAAACAAACTAAACAGACTTCTTTTTATGATTTAATGAGGATGAAGCTAAATGGCAAAAAACGAAAATATATGGAAATTTAATGACGAAGAATGGAAAGTTCATTTTACAGACATCGAGCTATTAGAAAGGGTAAAAATAAAATTTGATTTGGAAGATTTAACTACTATTTATTATGAAAGTGGAAGTCTCTCCGAAGAAACTTCTTGGGATATTATAGTACCAAATGATAAAATTAATGAAGTCAAAAAATTCATAAAGGATAATACTTGATTAAAGAAAATGTTGTAAAAGTACCATTTCGTAAATTAAAGCACATACACCATATTTCAGATATACAGATTCGTAATCTAAAAAGACATAAAGAATACGAAGAAGTATTTGAACGCACTTACGAACAGGTAAAAAAACATAAAGATAATGCCGTAGTCTATATCGGTGGTGATATAGCACACTCAAAAACCGAAATGTCACCTGAATTAGTTGATGAACTCTCTCGCTTATTTAAGAATCTTGCAGACATCTGCCCAACAATTATAATTGCCGGCAATCACGACTGTAACTTAAATAATAGATCGAGGATGGATGTTCTTTCTCCTATTGTAAACAACCTAAAGCATTCAGATTTACATTACCTAAAAGATAGTGGTGTATACAAATGTGCTGATGTAAAATTTGTTGTATGGGATGTATGGGAAAAAGAAGATGACTATATTGAGGCTAAGGATTTTGATGGTGAAACAAAGATAGTTCTCTTTCACGGAACAGTAGATAAGTCAGAAACGGATTTAGGATTCTTTCTTCCATCGGATGTAAAGATTGCTAAATTTAAAGGTTATGATTTGGGATTGCTTGGTGACATCCACAAAAGACAGCATCTCAATAAAGAAGAAACCATTTCTTATTGTGGTTCATTGGTACAACAGAATCACGGAGAAGGATTAAGTCATGGTTATTTATTGTGGGATGTTCCTAAGAGAAAATCTGAGTACATAGAAATACCAAATGACTACGGCTATTATACTATAAACATAGATGGTGGTAAAGTACCTGATTGTCCAGACATACCTCAAAAGGCTAGACTAAGAGTTAGGGTTTCCAACACAAAACCATCAGAATTAAAAAAAGCTATGAGCTTAATTCATAGTAAATATGGAATTAAAGAAGTAACAGTTACTAAAACTGATTCTATATATTCTACTGAAAAAGTAAGAGGACAACACATAGCAGTTGGAAATGTAAGGGAAACTGATTATCAATATAACTTAATAGAAGAATATCTAAAATCAAATCACTTTATAGATGATGAAACCTTAATAGATATTAAAAAGATAAACGAAGAGTTGAATGGTAGATTGCCCGAAGATAATGTAAATAGAGGTGTAAACTGGCGAGTTAAAAAATTAGAGTTTGATAATATGTTTTCTTATGGTGAAGGTAATGTTGTAGACTTCACAAAACTGAATGGTATTGTTGGATTGTTTGCACCAAATGCTCAAGGTAAATCTTCCTTATTAGATGCTCTTTCATTCTGTTTATTTGATAGATCTTCAAGAGCTTATAAAGCAATTAATGTTCTTAACAATAAGAAAGATTGGTTTAAGTGTAAAGCTACTTTAGAAGTTGAGGGTGTGGAATACTTTATAGAAAGAGATGCTAAAAAACAATCAAATGGTCATGTTAAAGTAAACGTAGAGTTTTATACTTATGATGATGCTAATGAAAAACTTTCTATGAATGGTGACCAAAGAAGAACTACAGATGTAAATATTCGTAGGTTAATTGGTACTTATGATGACTTTGTAATGACAGCACTTTCTCTACAGACTAACTCTACTGTTTTTATCGATAAGACACAAAAAGAAAGAAAAGACTTACTTGCACAATTTATGGGTATTGGTGTATTTGATGAACTTTGGAAATTGGCTAGTGATGAAATCTATGATGTATCTTCTCTTCTTAAATCTTTTAAAAACAATAACTATGATACAGACTTAGCTGATATAAAAGAAAGTCTAATTCATTTTAGAAAAGAATCAAGAGAGCTGACTTCTTCTAAAAAAGAAATGATTGCTAATAAAAAACGTGAAGATAAGAAGATTATTAGTACTACTAAAAAACTTAAAAAAGTTGATAATTCTGCTTTAGATATATCCGAATTAGAAGAACGTAAAATTATATTAACAGAAACATTAAATAAAGTTGATGATAGAGTTGGTGAGATTGTTACATCAGCTCAACGATATTCTGTAGAAGAAACTGAACTAAATGAGAAAATAAAGATATACAAAGAAAATAAAATAGATAAAAAATTTGCTCAATTAGAACAATATAAATTAGAAAAAAACAATAATCAAATTGAGATTGATAAATTAAAAATAGAAGTCAAAAACAAATTAGACAAAATTGATAAGCTTGGTAATTTAGAGTACGATCCTGATTGTGATTTTTGTATGAAAAATCCTTTTACATTAGATGCTATGGAAACAAAGAAAAAACTAAACGATGATAAAATGTTAGCTGATACTTTTGTAAAACAATCTGATACTTTAGAAAGTATCATAAATGGATTATCTCATATTACTGCACACAAAGAACAGATGGATGGTTCTATACAAAGCTTGAGTTTACTTACTTCTAACATAAGTAAATTGGATAGTGAGAAAAAACTAAATACAGAAAAAAGAAAAAATCTAATAAGCCAATTAGCTATTATAGAAGATAAAATTAATCTGTATCACGAACAAGAAAAAGATATTATTTACAATAAAGGTTTACTAAATGATATAGATTTAGCACAAAATAAATCTGATAATTTAGAAATAGAAATAGAACATTTAGATACTAAACTACAATCTGTAAATGGTGAAGTTAAAGTATTAGAAACCAATCGTAAAACTATATTAGATAATATTAAAAAGGTAGAACAGTTAGAAGGTAAATACGCAGCATATCAGTATTACTTAGATGCTATCAAACGTGATGGTATACCTTATGAACTTATTTCTAAAGCTCTTCCAACTATTGAAGGTGCTGTCAATGATATACTAGCTCAAATAGTGGACTTCTCTATGATATTAGAGATGGATGGCAAGAACATTAATTGTCATATTGCATACGACAATGATAATGTTTGGCCTCTTGAGTTGAGTAGTGGAATGGAAAGATTTATATCCTCATTAGCTATGCGTGTAGGATTGATAAATGTATCTAATCTACCAGCAGCTAACTTCTTAGCAATCGATGAAGGTTGGGGAACTATGGATTCTGATAATCTAAACTCTGTTTATAATCTATTTCAGTATCTTAAAACTCAGTTTCAATTTACAATGATTGTTTCACATATAGATTCTATGAGAGATGCTGTAGATACTTTATTGGAAATAAAGAAAGAGGATAAGTTTTCTAACGTTTTATTTGATTAGGGTATAGTATATTTTTAGGTTTACTATGACCTCTCTTTAAACTAAGCACGTATTGATTCAGGACAGCGCTCATCGTAGTGCTTTCTTCCTTAACATGCAGTCTAAACCATTCCATTAGGTTCTCTTCTATAGTAAATGAATATTTCTTTTTCATACCGATATTCTCCATACTTTGTGTATATAATAAATATTAAAATTTTTAAATAATGATATTTATTAACAACCAATAAATAGGAATTTTTAATGGCTGCTGTCAAACGATTCAATAAATTACTCGGACTTGAAAATATAGATGTGTTGGTAGATGATAGAGAAACCTCTAGATTCATAACCATTACTGATATGCCGCAAAGTTTACCTCAAGGAAAGAGCTCTTTTCTTATAGAGGTTTCTCCTTATCTTAAAGAGGGAACAGAATTACAAATTGATTTTGTAGATTCTAAAGGCCAGAGCATTTATTCAGAACCTGTACAAAATTATTTAGAAGGAACTTCTAGAACTATATCAGTTGAAGTATATGACGATACAGCAGCTGGAATTGCAACATTAATAATAGTAGGTGAATTAGAATTTTTACCTGAAAGTCCTGGTCAATTTAGTGCAGTAAGACCTGTTCCGAAAGAGTTTGAAGGTGCATATAATATAAGACTTACTCGTGAAGTTATTATAAACCCAGCAGAAATAAATATCCAACCTATAAAATTTTATGCTTCCCCACAAGTAAGAGCTATAGAACAAAGATTCGGTACATTAGAAAGAGAAGCAGGTTCGCCTATAGCATCATCATCCATATTTCAAATTGAAGGAAGGCCAGCATCAGGATTTGAATTTAGACCATTTGTAAGTAGAGAAGATGAACTTCTAGCAAAGGGTGCTGGGATAAAAGAAAAAAGAGATGTAAAAAGAGAAGGCCCACCAAAAGGTGATGAAAAGGGTGATAAAGCCTTTAAAGAATTAAACAAACAATCTTCTAAAAAACAAAGTGTGAGAGGTGATAGTAGATTTAAAAGATCTAAAAGAATAAAGAGAAGAAACTCTCCTATTGAATATCCATATAGTTTTACAATTAGAGGTGGAGATCATAAATTTGATACTAAACAAATAGGTGGTGAGATTTTATTTTCTGATATTACTTCTTCTCTTTATAATGGAGCAGCTTTAGAAGAAGTTGGATTGAGAGAGGGGGATGTTTCTTTTCAAATAGTAACTGATACATTAGATAAAAACTTCCCAACACATTATACAGCATCTATTGTAGAATTGGCAAATAGCCAAACAGCATTTGTAAGTACACCTTTTACAAAACAAAATAGAGATGGTGAATACATAGTATTGCCTTTACAAGCAAATGCTCAAATATTTTACGAAGTAGAGCCAAGCGCTTCATATAGTTTACAAAATATAGTTTCTTATGCTGATATTAGATTAGGTGATATGAGAACTTTCTCAGGTGATGTATTTAAAGCAAAAGTTTATGTGAGAGCTGAAGGCGCTTTTGATGATTTCAAATTATTAGCTGAAGTTCCATTAGAATCACCTGAACTTTTAATCAATAACGCTTCTGTAGGAATCGGAGAAAGAACAGGTTACTTTATTTCAGAAGGAGATAAAAACAAATATTGGGTAGTATCGGGTAGTTCCAATGGTTTGTCAGGCCCAACAGCAACAACTACTGCTTCCTTTGATAATGACACGATGTTGGATTCGGTTATGCTATCAGGAAGTTTATCAAATTTTACAGACCAAATAAAATTTCAATTAAAAGAAGATTATAAATTTGATTTAACAGATGGTATAGATTACACATTATCTTTTAAAGCTGTGGGTGAAGTTGGAACAGATAGTAGAGCTCTAATGTTATTATATGTTTCAGGCTCTTCTATGAAACAAGCAATAGATTTGTATTCTGATGAAATATCAAATGAAAAAGTAAAAGAAACTTCTGCCTATGGTAAAAGAATGGGCTCTTTAGAAGTAACTAAAGATGAAGATAAAGTAAAAGATTTTAAAACAGTAACTCACAATTTTAATTCTGATTTGACTGGAGATGCAACTGTTCAGTTTAGAGTTATATCGGGAAAGTGGAATATAGCAGATGTTTCTGTTAGACCATCATCCGACACGGGATTCTCACCATCATTTATTCAATTTAAACAGGAACTTCCTGCTTCACTACAACACAAAAGACCTGAGACTTTAGAATTCCTAACAGAGTTTTATGATATAAATAATAATATCGCAGATGAGATTGCTTTCACAACTGGCTCTGTATTTACTGGTGCTAACATAGTAATAAGCGGTAATGATAATATTCAAAGTGGTGATATGTTCTTAGGTGGAGACACTACTGGAAGTGGTATACACTTTGGTGGTGTAGATTCAAAGCTACCTGAAACAGGAAAAGATGGTGCTACTGGCTCTGGATTTATTCGCTCTATAGGCTATCAAGGATTCGTATCAGCATCGGCTCAATCAGGCTCTTATGGATTTATGATTTATAGTGGTTCTGTACTGCCAGATAGTGGAGAAGATTATAAAGGAGTGGGTTTAGAATTAGTTGGAGAAAGCGGTTCATTAAAGTTTAGAACCGAACCATCTTTATTTGAAGTAATAGCCGATTCATTTTTTGTAGGAAAAACTACAACTCAATTTATAAGTGGTTCTAGCGGAAATGTAGAAATAAGTTCTTCTAATTTTCACTTAACGCCTGAGGGTGATGTCACTATGAGTGGTATTATAACTGCTCAAGGTGGTAATATTGGTGATTTTCAAATAATAGATGGTCAGATAAGCGGTAGTAATATTACTTTAAACGCAGACAACTCTACAATATTTAAAACAGACCAAGGTCCCGGAACTGATTCTGGTGAATCTAATTTAGCTTTAAAGGATGAATACTACATAGACTTCTCACCAACAGGAGAAAATCCTGATAATGCTTATGTTAAGTTTGGCCCAAACTTTACAGTAGATAAAGACGGAATTCTTATAGCAAGCGGTGCTACATTCATTGGTACAATTACTGCTAGCGCAGGTTTGATTGGTGGATTTACAACAGACAGCCATTCATTTCATAGTTCTAATATTTTTATAAGCGGAAGTCCAAAAACAGGTGGGTTGCCATTAGATGAATATATGTTTATTAGTACTTCAAAATTTAATGTCAAAGAAAACGGCGATGTAACAGGCTCATCTGTTTTATTTAGTGGTGGAAAGATTGGTGGATTTGAAATAGACTCAACTCAAATAAACTCATCAAACGATAAATTAATACTAAAAAGTACTGGAGAAATTACAGGCTCACAAGTTTTATTTAGCGGTGGAAAAATTGGTGGATTTAATATAGAATCTGATAAACTTATAAACGAAGAAGAAACAGTTGAATTGAGTAGTATTACACATGGATTAAATGTAAAAGATAATCTTGGTGTTGAAAGAGTATCTATAAAATCAGGTTCATTTCAAACAATAGGCGGCGGACAACAATATATAGGAAATAAAAGTTTTGAAGATCAAACAATAGCAGCTGGTAGAAATGTAAGGTCTGGTTCTAATATTACCAGTTGGTCTTTCTCTACAACCGATGCTGTTTTTGTTTCCTTAACCGATAGAAGTGGTTACTCAGGTGACGACCAAGCAGTAAGTGGAGACAATACTTTAGATATTGTTGTACCAACCGGCGCAGTCAATTATACAGGAAGCAATCAGTACCTATTAGAAAACATTATGACGGAATCTTTTGCTGCTGGTGATACTATAAGTTTTAGTTCGGTTGCTAGGTATAGTTCATCATTCAATAAAATTGGAAAAGATAGAGCATTAGGCCCACAATATTTCAGAGGAGAATACAGCGCTTCAGGTGCTAATGGTTGGATTCCATTTTTACCTGAAAATGAATATACTGCTTCAAATGGTTATGGTGAATACTTTTTAGGAAGTGGGCAATACAATAGTTTTGGTGCTTCGGCTGAATTACCAGAAGCTGCCGTTTATATAAAGCTTGTATTAACAGGAAGTATTAATGACGACACTGGTTTTACTGTAGAAAAACCACTTTTTGCAGGTAATAAAGGAACTGTAAATACAGGTTTAGGTAAGAAAACATTTACCAAAACAGTAGCTGGAAGTGCAACTGCAGAGAATCCTGAAACTGAAATAACATTTGATAATTTTTCTGTCCGTAGTAATACGAGAAAAGTAGAATTAACACCACAAGGTTTATTAATATACAACTCAGAAGATAGTTTTATTAAAATGACTGGAGCTGGTATTGAGATTAGGGGCGGTAGTGGAGTAGCTAATTTTGGAACTGCTATAAATAGAGAAAGTTTTACAAACGATAGTCAAGTTGCTGGAACATTAGGTGCTCCAGCCTTACAGGCTTACACAGCCGATCCTGAAGCGATAGGAACTACTGCTAGTGATGGAAATGTTGGAGAGTTTGCTAAAGGAAATCACGTACATATCATAGCAGGAAGTACAATAAATAGTGCAATAGATGGTACAACAATATCCAATGGTGTTTGGAACTCATCATTTGGTTCTGATGCTGGTGATGATATTAGTGGTTCTTTTCAATCATTAACTTTAACTGCTGGTGCTGGTTTAACAGGCGGTGGAACATTAGCTGCTGATAGAACTTTCAACGTAGTTGGCGGTACTGGTATTACAGTAAACGCAAATGACATAACAACTACGGATGGTGAGATTGTTCACGATGATTTAAGTGGATTTGTTGCTAATGAACACATAGACCACTCATCTGTATCAGTTGTAGCTGGTACTGGATTGACTGGTGGTGGAACTATAGCAGCTAATAGAACTTTGAACGTTATTGGTGGAGATGGTATTACTGCTAATGCCAATGATATTGCCATTACAGCAGCTCAAACAACTATTGAATCAATTTACAAAGCTGATTTAGCTATTGGTGAAGATTCTCAAACTCAGATAGATTTTGAAACAGTAAACGAAATACACTTTGATGTAAACAATACAGAACTTCTTAATTTAACTGGTGCTATAATAAGTGGTTCAGCTGCTTCTACAGGTTCGTTTGGCGCAGTTAATGTTGCTGGTTTAAGTGTACCTAATTTAGCAGATTTTTCTGCTTCAATATCGGATAGATTGGAAGATTCAGTCGGTGATATTACAGGAGTAACTGCTGGTGCTGGTTTAACAGGCGGTGGTAATTCTGGTGGAGTTACATTAAATGTTGTAGGTGGAACTGGAATAACTGTCAATGCTAATGACATTACTACAACCGATGGTGAGATTGTTCACGATGATTTAAGTGGATTCGTTGCTAATGAACATATAGACCATAGTTCAGTAAGTGTAGTAGCTGGGGCTGGATTAACAGGCGGTGGAACTATAGCTGCAAATAGAACTATTAATGTTGTGGGTGGTGATGGTATTACAGCAAACGCAAATGATGTCGCAATCACAGCAGCTCAGACAACTATTGAATCCATTTATAAAGCTGATTTGGTTATAGGTGAAGATGCTCAAACTAAAATAGATTTTGAAACAGTAAACGAAATACACTTCGATGTAAACAATAAAGAATTATTAAATTTAACTGGCGACATAGTAAGTGGTTCAGCTGCTTCGACTGGTTCATTTGGAAGAATAGAAGCTAGCGGTATATCGGATGTATTAGCCGCAGCGATTGTAGCAGAAATTGATGATGATGAAATTCCGATAGCAAAACTAGCAGAGGATGCTGTAACAATAACTGCTGGTGATGGTTTAAAAACTGGTGGTTCTGTAACATTAGGTGGTTCAGTAACATTAAATGTAGATGTAAGTGATTTTGTAGGAGATGGTTTACAAGACCTTGGTTCAGAAAATATAGGAGTAGATGTTAGTGACTTTGCAGGGACTGGACTTAAAGATGAAGGTTCAGAAAATTTAGCAGTAGACTTTTCAGATTCGACATTAGCCTCAAATATTAGTGGTTCGTTCACTGCTGTTTCATCATCATTAGCTACTAGAGTAACAACCGAAGAAGGTAATGTAGATACATTACAAGGTAGGACATTAACTGCTGGGGCTGGTTTAACAGGCGGTGGAACATTAGCTTCTGATAGAACTTTCAATGTAGTTGGTGGTACTGGTATTACGGCAAACGCAAACGACATAGCAACAAACGATTCTGAAATAGTACACGATGATTTAAGTGGATTCGTTGCTAATGAACATATAGACCATTCATCTGTATCAGTTACGGCTGGTGCTGGTTTGACTGGTGGTGGAACTATAGCTGCAAATAGAACAATAAATGTAGTTGGTGGTGATGGTATAACTGCAAACGCCAATGATATAGCAATTACAGCGGCTCAGACTACAATAGAATCCATATATAAAGCAGACTTAGTAGTTGGAGAAGATGCTCAAACTAAAATTGACTTTGAAACAGTAAATGAAATACATTTTGATGTAAACAATAAAGAATTATTAAACTTGACAGGCGATATAGTAAGCGGTTCAGCTGCTTCTACAGGCTCATTTGGTAGAATTGAAGCTAGTGGTATATCAGATGGATTAGCCGCAGCGATAGTTGCTGAAATAGATGATGACGAAATCCCAATAGCTAAGTTAGCAGAGGATGCAGTTACTGTTACTGCTGGAACAGGTTTGACTGGTGGTGGTGCTGTAACATTAGGTGGCTCAATCACAGTCAATGCTATAGCTGGAAATTTTGTAGATGTTCAAGCAAATCAGATAGATGTAGATTTATCAGAAGCTGGTGAAGAAACACTAGCAAATGGTGATTATGTTCTTTTCTTAGATGGCGGTGCTACTGGTACTTTGAAAAAGGAAGCATTTGCTGATGTAGCTACACTATTAGCTGGAGCTGGTATGACGGCTACCAATTCGGTATTAAATGTTATAGCTGGAACTGGTATTAGTGTAGGAGCTAATGAGGTTACAACTGATGATTCAGCGATCGTTCACGATAATTTAAGTGGATTTGTATCAAATGAACATATAGACCATAGTTCAGTAAGTGTTATAGCAGGTGCCGGATTAACCGGCGGTGGAACAATCGCAGCTAACAGAACTATAAATGTTGTTGGTGGAACAGGTATAACTGCTAACGCCAATGAAATAACAACTACAGATGGTGAGATTGTTCACGATAATCTAAGTGGATTTGTAGCAAACGAACACATAGACCATAGTGGAGTAACATTGACTGCTGGTACTGGTTTAAGTGGTGGTGGTACTATAGCAGCTAGTAGAACTTTCAATGTCGATTTTTCGGATTCCACATTAGCCTCAAATGTCACTGGTTCTTCTACTGCTTTATCATCCTCATTGGCTAGTAGAGTCACAACCGAAGAAGGTAATGTAGACACATTACAAGGTAGAACATTGACTGCTGGTGCAGGTTTAACTGGCGGTGGAACATTAGCTTCCGATAGAACTTTTAATGTGGTTGGTGGAACTGGTATTACTGCAAACGCAAATGACATAGCAACAAACGATTCTGAAATAGTACACGATGATTTAAGTGGGTTCGTAGCAAATGAGCATATAGACCATAGTAGTGTATCAGTCACAGCAGGTGCTGGTTTAACAGGTGGCGGTACTATAGCGGCTAACAGAACTATTAACGTTGTGGGTGGTGATGGAATTACTGCAAACGCAAATGATATTGCTATTACAGCAGCTCAAACTACAATAGAATCTATTTATAAAGCTGATTTGGTTATAGGTGAAGATTCTCAAACTCAGATAGACTTTGAAACAGTAAATGAGATTCACTTCGATGTAAACAACAAAGAATTATTAAATTTAACTGGTGATATAATAAGTGGTTCAGCTGCTTCAACTGGCTCGTTTGGTAGGCTTGAAGCTAGTGGTATATCAGATGAATTAGCCGCAGCAATAGTTGCTGAAATTGATAATGATGAAATACCAATTAGTCGATTAGCAGAAGATGCTGTGACAGTAACTGCAGGAACAGGATTAACTGGCGGTGGTAGTGTTACATTAGGTGGTTCGATTACAGTAAATGCTATAGCTGGTAATTTTGTAGATGTCCAAGCAAATCAGATAGATGTTGATTTGTCTGAGGCTGGTGAAGAAACTTTAGCAAATGGGGATTATGTATTATTTTTAGATGGTGGGGCAACTGGTACACTTAAAAAGGAAGCATTTGCTGATGTAGCTACATTATTAGCTGGTGCTGGTATGACTGCCACCAACTCAGTTTTAAATGTTATAGGTGGAACAGGTATAACTGTCGGTGCTAATGAAATAACAACCACAGATGGTGAGATTGTTCACGATGATTTAAGTGGATTTGTATCAAATGAACACATCGACCATAGTTCAGTAAGCGTAGTAGCTGGGGCTGGATTAACAGGCGGTGGAACAATAGCTGCAAATAGAACAATAAATGTAGTTGGCGGAACAGGTATAACTGCTAACGCTAATGAAATAACAACTACAGATGGTGAAATCGTACACGACAATTTAAGTGGATTTGTTGCTAATGAACACATTGACCACTCAGCAGTATCGGTTATATCAGGCGATGGTTTAACAGGCGGTGGAACTATAGCAGCTAATAGAACTCTCGCAGTAGGTGCTGGAACAGGAATTGATGTTGCCGCAGATGCAATTTCAGTAGATGTCTCAGACTTTATGACAAATGGTTCAAACAATAGGGTTGTAACTGCTACTGGTACAGACGCTATGAACGCTGAAGCTAATCTTACTTTTGATGGAAGTACATTAGCCGTAACTGGTGATGTTACATTTGCTGACACAAAAACTTTAGGAACTTCAACTTTTATATCAGGTATAACTGGTGATGGATTTAGAATACAAGATAATGCTTCCAATGGAACATTGTTAGAGGTAGATAATATAGTAGTAAGAAATACTTTAAGAACACATATATTCCAAAAAGATATTGTCAAAGCAACTAATGGTATTCTATTTGTATCAGATAGTGGTGTTGTGTCAGGCTCTTCTCAAAGTGGTGGTACTGTTACATTTGATAATACTAAATCTGCTACTTTTTCTAATGATGATATATTGCTTTTCAAAGATGCGAATGATGCTGGAAATATAAATGCTGTACAATTTCAAATAAATGGAAGTAAATCTACAAGTGGAGATTTTGATACATATAATGTTAATAATGTAATAGGAGATTTAGATAATATAAATGTTGGTTCAACGGCTGCCAGAATAAATGGTGGTACAGTAGCTATTGATGCTTCTTCACCTAATAGCCCTTTTATAGATGTAAACTCAAATAGTGGTTCTGCTGTAGTGAGGCTTGGTAATTTAGCTGGAATAACTTCTCCTAGATTTGGTAGTTTAGATAAAGACGGAGATTCTGGAGATAATAGTAATTTTGGATTATGGGCATCAGGTTCTGTTTACTTAGAGGGTGCTATAAATGCTAAAACAGGTAATATCGGTGGTTGGGGAATAGGAGCAACTGCTATAAGTAGTTCTGGTGATACTATTACTATAGATGCTGGTACTGAACGAATTACAATTACTGATGGTACTAATGATAGAATTTACTTAGGTGAGGTAGATGGTGGAACAACTTATGGAATGAAAATATTTGCTGATGGCGGTGGTACTGCTGACAGTGATTTGTTAGTTGAATTGGGCGAAGGTCAAAATATGATTGCTGGTTGGGATTTGATTCCAGGAACAATAAAGAGTGACAATGCTAATGGTAGTGTGGCTCTTAGTGCTTTTAGTCAATCACTAGCAATTTGGACTGGTAGTATAGATCATGCACAACCAAAATTAGTATTAGGTAAATTACCAATACACGATGGAACAGTTGAAAATCCTTATGGATTTGCTGTATTTAGTGGAACAGGTGTTGTAACTTCAAGTATTAATGCTGAGAGTGCTTCAGTATTAATAACAGCAAATAAAGCTAGATTAGCTGGTTGGGAATTAATACCTGGCAGATTAAGTAGTGGAACTGTAGCGGATATAAATGGTAATAACGCTTCAATCGCACTCGGAACTGGAGCCACCACAGCAACTGGTACACCAACAGACGGATTATTTTTTGTTAGTGCTTCAACAAATCCTGTATTTTATGTAGGTGCACACTTTTCTTATGTGGATGATGTTTTAAAAGCTGGTGGTTGGGAAATTGGTAATAATGTAATATCAAGCTCAGCAGGTCAAGACATCGATGGTATAATAATAGATTCTGAAGCACAAGTTATTACTGTTCACGGTGCTGTTGGTAAAGATTCATTTTCACCTGGCACGGCTACGAGAGATAATGTAAAAGTTGCTTTTGGTCAAATATCAAGTGGTATATATGGAATAAAAGGATTCAAAGACAATGGTAATACATTATTTGAATTATCAGAAACACAAAATATTATAGCCGGATGGACAATAAATAACACAGCACTTCAAAATGGCAGTAACATAAAATTAGATGCGAGTGACAAAGCAATTTCAATTAACGATGCTACCTTTGGAAATACAGGAATCCAATTAGAATATAATAGTGGAACGCCAAGATTTTTTGCAGGTGCTAGTGGTAATCATATAAAGTATGATGGAAGTAAATTAATAGTAGCATCAGACAACTTCGATATAGATGCTAGTGGTAATGTATCAATGTCAGGTAATGTTACAGCAGCTGGTGGTGATATTGGTGGATTTACAATAAAGTCTGGCTCAATAGAATCAACAAGCGTAGCTTCTGGTATTGGAATATCTGCAACACAAGCTTCAATGTCTTTGGCTAATAAGGTAAAGATAGCGGGTGGTACTGATAGTTTCATAGCTGGTGGTGCACATTTTGAAGATCCTTTTCAATCATTTGATAATGA
>Ga0209337_1000810_pt1 | contig 24954 bp, 22 predicted proteins | sample LinPmetageLP53_FD_184044 | JGI IMG/M metagenome (GOLD analysis project Ga0209337, IMG submission 184044) | Marine viral communities from the Pacific Ocean - LP-53 (SPAdes) (version 2) | ecosystem: Environmental > Aquatic > Marine > Oceanic | place: Pacific Ocean | collected 2010-02-08 | reverse complement strand
ATCATGGAAAGATACTCTTTATAGGGTTATTCGTGATGGTGACGTGGTCCTAGTAGATTAACCTAAACCAAAAACCCCAAGCCACTAAACTTAAAACACAAAACAAATTAATTATTAAAAAAGAAAAAGAATGAAAACAACACCAAACTTAAACGCTCGAGAAAAAGAGCTTTATATGTATGTTGCAGAAGATGCAACTTATGCAACTGGTAATCAAGCTATTTTTAAAGCAAGTGATTTTATGGGGGCGGTCCCAGTAAATAGTACATCAACTATTTTTAGATTTAGACCTCAAGATACTGTTTATACGGCTAGTGCTGATTTTGCACCTGACACATTTACACTAACGCACACTGAAGATGCTACTATTGAAATTTTAAAAACAGTAGCTGATATGATGGCAAATCCTCATGGTGGTTTTGTAGTGGTACAAGATGACTTGGGTACTGCTTACTCTACAGATGGATCATCTATGGGCGCCGCATTTACAGATCTTAGATACCCAGCTATCGCATCAACAGGAACTGCTGTTTCGGTTACTGCCGTGGGTATAACAACTGTTGACGCATAATAAATAACTTTAAAAATATAAAAAAATAAATATGAAATACTTAATTGCAAATGAGCAGGGTGTTCTTACTTCACTAGGTGGTGCTGACGAAACCGTAATGTTTGGTCAAAACGATGTACTAGCAATAGAGGATGCTACTAACACTCAAACAAATATAAACGTCCAAAGTTCATTAGACGTAGATGCTTTAGTAACTCTAGGAATTGCACACGCTGGAGCACATCTAAACGCTAACCTACGTAGAACTTTAGTAGACGAAATAGTAGCACGGATTAATTCTGATCAACACCACAGAGGTTACACGGTTTTATTTGATGCCCTTAACGGCATAAAATTACCTAGCCAAACCTTAGTACAAGGAGGTGATGTTGAAGCTGGAGTAACTGAAGCATAACCTTAAAAAAAAAAAAAAATGAAAACAACTTATGTATATTTTGGAGCTAAAGGTTACTACCAACAAGCAGGTGTAGCGCCTACTTCCAACGTAGCTGCACTTACAGCAACAACAATAGCAAATGGTGGCTTGCTATTAAAATCAAAAGCCAACACCGTTGCAACTAACACTTTAGATTATAGAGTTATTGTAAGGGGTGGAGATCAAGTAGATGATGTTAGGGGTACTGACTATACAACTGATTTTGTAACTGGAGAGCTTTTTAATGACCCAACTACTGGTGACAAAAACCAAGATGATAAATTTATAGGATCAGTTACAGAGCTTACTGGTACAAGTGCTTATATTGTTGATGGTTCTCAAGTTTTAACTATTGGTAACAATGTTTCGGCTGGTACAGCTGGAACTACAGCTACTGGTTTTACTATGACAACCGCTGACAAGGTTTTTATCGAGCAAACAAAGAGTGGCTTTACTGTTGGTAATGGCGCTACTGGAATTGATGGTATATCTGGGGCTTATGTTTATCCAATGACAAACTTTTTAGGAGCTAATCCTGTTGCTTATGCCGGTAGTCACTGGGATGGAACAGCTTTAGATCAAACTGATTTGCATTTTGTTAATCACGATGGCACTGGTACTGATGATATAATTAGAGTTATACACAAACACGGTAAATTTGTTGATGTTTGCAAAACGTTTGAGGCTATAAATAATTGTGGCATATACCATAAAGCGGTAACCTTTTATGATTTAGACATTAATGGAGTTGAAACCTTTTTGGGTGGGCCTTCTTTAAGTGGCGATAATGATTTAGGTATTGTTGGTTTATGGAGAGTATAATTTGAGATTATCCGCGCAGGATCTGCGTGATATGAATATCCTGAAGTATTACAGGCTCACTAGAAAGTGGGTCTGTAAAACTTACGGGTTAAAAGATGCAGATTTAGAATTATTAATATACTTAGATTGTAAAGAAAGATTTACACGAAACGATTTTATCAACGGAGTTTATACATACTCGTGGGATAAAGCAAGATGGGAGAGATTAAAAAGAGAAGGTTGGATAGAAACTTGGAGGCATAGAAATAGAACAACTATAATGTACTCTATATTTAAGACTTCTTTTAAATGCTCTCAAATGATAAGTAGAATATATAGGATACTTTTAGGTGAGGAAGATCTTCCTACATCAGAACGAAGTGTTTTTTACAATAACAAATCATATACAGATAAAGTTTACAACAAAGCTATAGATGATATGATTAAAGACAAAGAAAGATAATATGCCTTATAATAGTAAACCAGGAGCAAGAAAATATAGCGATAAGCCAGAATCAATGAGTTCTTTTAAAATGAGATCAGGTAACGCGATACCATTCAAAGAAATGGGTTCGTTAAGCATAAAAGGTAGTGGTGACTACAGCGGTGGATTTGGTGATAATAAAAACAAAGATCTTAAGGCAAAAGAAATTAAAACAATTGACACTACTGAAGGCCAAGAAAAGACTAACAAAGTAAAGCCTCAAGAAATTAAAATAGCAGATACAGGTAAAATGGGTAACACTTCATCTAGACCAGATGGTGATGGTCCAGTAACTAAAAAACCTAAACCAAAAGTAAATAAAGCTAAAACTAAAGAACCTAAGGCTGAGAAAAAAAGCCTATGGCAAAAGTTTAAAGATCATCACGATAGTGGTAATGCAGCTAAGGTTGAAGCTCAGTTTAAAGATGCAGCAGCTGTTATAGCTGGAGATGGTAGAGCTGGTGGTGATGCTTTGAGAGCTCAAAATTCAAAAGATATGGCTGTTCAAAAGTCACAAGTGTTTGCAGAAGAGCAGGCTGTGAAGGCTGAGGGTAAAGAAACTACAGCAACAGAAAGACAAGCTAAATTAGATGCAGATAACGCTAGGTTAACAGAGAGCCAAATCCAAGTCAACAACCAAAAGGTTGCTAATAGCGAGGTTTTAACTGCTCAAAGAAAACAAAACATGGAAATAGCTTCAAATGATGTTGCAACTCAGTTTGAGGGTGATATTGAGTCAACAGAGCTAAACAGTGTTGGAGATGATGGTGAAATTGTAACATAATAATAATATGGGATTTAAACTAGGTAAAGAAAGTAGAACGTCAAATAAACAAACTATGTCGTTTGACAAGTCAGATGACGCGTCAGTTCCTGGGGTTAAAGTTATTAGAAAAGATTTAGAACCAGGTATTGATGGTGAGGCTAATGATGATGGCACTATATTTATAGGAGAACATATAGAACCAGGTAGTCCTCAAGAAAGAAAAGTATTACTACACGAAATGAAACATATCGTTGATATGAAAACTGGTAAGCTTGGTTATACTGATGACGAAATAACATGGAATGGAGAAAAGTTTGCTAGATTAGAAGGTATGATTAAGTATAAAGAACGTTGGCACCCAGAAGGTAGTGAAGAACTTCCTTGGGAAAAACATTAAAATAACAACTATGGGATACGGAATGAAATATACAAAAGGAGGTTTTCCTTATAAAACAGATTTAACTAAAAAACCAGTTGGACCTACAGCTGAAAAGAAAAATGCTTATGACGAAAAAGAAGAGCAGATTATAGAAAACATGTCTAATGCTAAAGATAATAACTTTGATGGCCACATGGAAATAAATAAGATTAAGCAATCAAAAGACGATCCTGGTAGTAAATACGATCCTAGTAAAGATAAAGAATAGAATATGAAAAAATGTAAAAAATGTGGTAGATCGCTGCACAAGTGCTCATGTTAGGTAAGTTATTTTCAGGAGGAGCTGCTGAGCTGGTAAAAGGCGTTGGTGGCATCATAGATAATCTGCACACGTCGTCTGAAGAGAAGGCAGAGGCAGAAGCAAAGATAAAAGACCTAGTAATGGGTTATGAAGCAGAGATGCAAAAACAAGTAACCGAAAGATGGAAAATGGATATGCAATCCGATTCTTGGTTAAGTAAAAATATAAGACCACTGGTTTTAATATTTCTAGTAGTATCAACAGTTTTGTTGATATTTATAGATGCTGGTATTATCAAATTTGAAGTTAAATCTTCGTGGGTAGACTTATTACAACTAGTATTAATAACAGTAATCGGCGCTTACTTTGGCGGTAGATCACTAGAAAAAGTAAAAAAATAAAATTATGATAAAAGGAGAATATCACTTGGCTAAAGTAAGGCCAAATATAGATGTAACCGGAGCCACTGCTTACGCTCAGCACGATGTACTATTTGACTGGCATCGTTTTGAAATACCTAAAGGTGCTTGCGCTATAAAATCATTTAATATGATTGTAGCGGGTACAGAAGGAGCGGCTGCCGCGGGAAAGAATATGGAAATATTTTTTGCAACAAGTGTAAATGGGGTGGCACCAACATCAATCGCGGCGGCAAATGCTGACTCGCGAGTTAAAGCTACTTGGACCGCTTGTAGAAATAATATAATAGGTCACAAAATTTTAGATGCAACTGCGATGGAGAATGTTGCTACTTACACGTTAGGATATCACCTGTGGGATCAATTGGTTGTTGGGGATCAAGTGCAAAACCAAATAGATATTGTATTAGAAGGAGATCCAAATTACCCGGGTACTACAACAGGTTATCAAAGTATATGGATAGCTGCGGTGGCTACTGAAGGTGGTGAAGATTTTGGTACTGGAGTTTTACTAAACGAAGCTGACGCTGCTGATTTAGCTGCTTTAGGTACAGCAACTTTAATAGTTGATGGAACCGACGTTAGAAATGTATTTGCAATAGGCGATGAAGTTATAATGCAAGATGGCGCAAAACTAGGCGTAATAAAATCAATGACGCATGATGGTACAGATGGAACTATAGTTCTAGAATCTGCACATATAGATGCGATAGCAGATGGGGATGAAATATGCTTTAGAGGACCAATTCAATTCAACTTTGGATTAGAATATTAAAAATAAATTAAATTAACTTAAATTAAATAAAAAATGGCAAAAAAAGAAAAAGTTTTAGACTTAAAACCAAAAGCAGAAAAAGTAACCGAAGAACAGTTAAAAAATATTCAAAAATTAGTAGATACTATTAATAGGTCTCAAATGGATATAGGTGCTTTAGAAACTCGTAAACATCAAGCTCTTCATTTCCTAGCTGGAATAAATGATGAGTTAGCTAAAATGCAAGACGAGTTAAACAAAGATTACGGTACTAACGATATTAACATTAAAGATGGTACTATAAATTATCCAAAAGAAAATGGCGAAGTTAATAAGAAAGATTAGTATTGGTAAAGATTATAAGAATGATGCCATGCACTACGCTGTAGGACAAGAAGTATATGGCGGTCACGTTATATGCGATATTGTAGAGGAGGAGAATAAGTTTTCTGTTTACATCAAAAAAAACAAAGATATTCTTCTTTGGAAAGACTTCAATAAAAACATGGCGGTATCTGTAGAATATAATCTAGAATACTAATGAAAAGTGTATACAACTTTGTTGTATCACCAGAGGGTAGTAGATATAATAACAATATAGACGTAGAGGGTGGAAAGCTAATACTTAACACCGATATATTTAATCACAAATATGTCAATAGACAGGCTAAAGTTATATCAACACCTATTATTGGTAATACAAATATAAAGCCAGGTGACACTGTTATATTGCATCATAATGTTTTTAGAAGATGGAATGATGTAAATGGTATAGAAAAGAATAGTAAAAGTTATTTTAAAGAAGATGTTTACTTTATAAACAAAGATCAAATATTTCTATACAAAAGAAAAAACAAGTGGATATCACCAAAAGGTTATTGTTTTGTTAAACCTTTAAAATCTATAGATAAATTTAATATTAAACCTGAAAGACCACTACAAGGTGTTGTTAAGTATTCTGACGGAATTGTAGAGGTTGGGGATATTGTTGGTTTTAGACCAGGTGGTGAATACGAATTTATCGTGGATGGTGAAAGACTATATAGAGTTTTATCTAATTTAATTACAATCAAATATGAATATCAAGGAAACGAAGAAGAATATAATCCAAGCTGGGCACAAAGCAGTTGAAGAGTTGATTAAGGTGGCTAAAGAGGCAATCGTAGATTCAGACGATGATATATCAGCAGATAGATTAAAAAATGCAGCAGCTACTAAAAAACTAGCTATATTTGACGCATTCGAAATACTTAACAGGATCCAAGAAGAAGAAAACTTACTTGAGGGCAAAGCACCTGAAGATATAAAAGAAAAAGTTTTTAAGGGATTCGCAGAAGGTAGATCTAAGTAATGTACGAGCAAAGTTTAGTTAAAACAATAGAGCCTGTTAAAAAGACTACTATAAGTAGACTTAATAAAGGTAAAAAGTGGGATTACGGGTATAATAAAGAACATGATATTATCGTGCTGTCTCACAGCGGTCAAATAGGTGAAATTATAGAAATACAAAATTTAGTAATAGCTTTACCAAAAGCACCTAAAAACGTTTATAAGAATCCTAATGACAAGTGGGTTAAGTTTGATCAACCAAAAGAGCTAGAGCGTTTAAAAAATATATTTGATTGGAAAGCGTATCCTGAGGATCAAAAAGATCAATGGTATGACTATATAGATGAAGAGTTCAAAAGAAGAGAAGAAGGCTTTTGGTTTGTAAACAAAGGTAAACCAACTTGGATAACAGGTACTCACTACATGTACCTACAGTGGAGTAAGATTGATGTTGGAGCGCCTGATTTTAGAGAGGCAAATAGATTATTTTATATATTCTGGGAAGCTTGCAAAGCAGACAAAAGATGTTACGGTATGTGTTATCTAAAGAACAGAAGATCAGGGTTTTCTTTCATGTCATCTGCAGAAACAGTTAACTTAGCCACACTTGCAAGTGATAGTAGATATGGGATACTTTCCAAAACAGGTGCAGATGCAAAAAAAATGTTTACTGATAAAGTTGTACCTATATCAATTAACTACCCTTTCTTTTTTAAACCCGTCCAAGATGGTATGGATCGGCCAAAATCAGAGTTAGCATATAGAGTGCCGGCTAGCAAATTTACAAGAAGAAAAATCACAGCTAACGAAAAGTTAGAGGATATAGCTGGTTTAGATACAACTATTGATTGGAAGAATACGGGTGATAATAGTTATGACGGTGAAAAATTAGCATTATTAGTACACGATGAAAGTGGTAAGTGGGAAAGACCTGATAATATATTAAACAACTGGAGGGTTACAAAAACATGTCTAAGATTAGGTAGTAGAATAGTTGGTAAGTGTATGATGGGTTCAACGTCTAACGCTTTAGATAAAGGAGGCGATAACTTTAAAAAACTATACAATGCAAGTGATGTCACTCAACGAAATAGAAATGGTCAGACAAAGTCTGGTTTATACTCTTTGTTCATCCCAATGGAATGGAACTACGAAGGATTTATTGACGAGCACGGAGTTCCAGTTTTCACTACTCCTGATATCGATGTCCTCGATCCAGGTGGTGAATTAATAGACGTAGGTGTAATAGATAATTGGCAAAATGAAGTAGATGGTTTAAAAGGAGATTCAGACGCTTTAAATGAATTTTATCGTCAGTTTCCAAGAACAACAGAGCACGCATTTAGAGATGAAGCTAGAGGGAGTATTTTTAATCTTGTTAAAATATACGAACAGATAGATTACAATGAAGAAATGTCTAGAACATTAGGGATAACTCAAGGTAATTTTCAATGGGTAAGTGGAATAAAAGATACACAGGTAATATTTTATCCAGATCCAAAAGGTAGGTTTAAAGTTAGTTGGGTACCACCTGTAAACATTCAAAATAACGTTATAATTAAAAACGGTATTAGATATCCGGGTAATGAGCACATGGGTAGTTTTGGCTGTGACTCCTACGATATATCAGGAACTGTTGATGGAGCTGGCTCAAAAGGAGCGTTACACGGCCTAACTAAGTTTAGCATGGAAGATGCTCCAGCTAATAGCTTTTTTTTAGAATACTTGTCTAGACCACCAACGGCCGAGATCTTCTTTGAGGACGTTCTAATGGCTTTAGTATTTTACGGGATGCCTATACTCGCGGAGAACAATAAACCTCGCCTCTTGTATTATCTGAGGCGTAGAGGATACAGAGGGTTTAGTATGAATAGACCTGATAAGATATGGAACAAGCTATCTGTAGCAGAAAAAGAAGTAGGAGGTATACCCAACTCTTCAGAAGATATAAAACAAGCCCACGCGGCAGCAATTGAAATGTACATTCAAGATCACGTTGGCTTAAATAGAGAAGGTAATATTGGAAATTTATATTTCAACGAGCTATTAAATGATTGGAGTAGATTTGATATAAACAAAAGAACAAAACACGATGCGTCTATAAGTTCTGGTTTAGCTATAATGGCAAACAATAGGCATTTATACGCGCCTAATCCAAGTGTAAATAAAGCACCGGTAAATATAAGTTTCGCAAAATATGACCAATCTAACAATATGAGTAAAATAATTAAAAATTAAAGATGGCGGAATCAGTTATAAATACAAATTTTCCAAGCCAAGTTGTTAGCGATTTAGAGAAAATGAGCTTTGACTATGGCGAAAAAGTTGCAAAAGCCATTCAACACGAATGGTACGGTAAAACTTATGGGACAAACAATAGGTACAACCACAATGGTTCTAAATTTCATAATTTAAGATTATACGCTCGAGGTGAGCAGTCTGTACAAAAATATAAGGATGAGTTATCTATAAACGGTGATTTGTCCTATCTTAATTTAGATTGGACACCTGTTCCAATAATTTCTAAATTTGTAGATATAGTTGTTAATGGTATAGCTGAAAGATTATATGATATAAAAGCTTATTCACAAGATCCTTTCGGTGTTGTTAAAAGAACTGAATACATGCAGCAAATTCAGAAAGATATGAAAATGGCGGAGTTTGACAAGTTTGTTAAAGAAAAGTTTTTCTTAAACACTAAAGAAAGTCAAATGAAGGAATTACCAGCTACCGAAGAAGAACTATCTTTACATATGCAGTTAACTTATAAGCAAGCTATAGAGTTGGCAGAAGAGCAAGCGATAAACATGCTAATGAAAGGCAATCAGTATGATTTGATAAAAAGAAGATTTTATCAAGATCTAGTTGTATGTGGTATTGGTTGTGTTAAAACAACATTTAACACCTCTGAAGGAGTTACTGTTGACTATGTTGATCCAGCTAACTTAGTTTATTCCTACACAGATTCACCATTTTTTGACGATATATACTATGTTGGAGAGGTTAAAACAATACCTGTAAACGAGCTTAAAAAACAGTTTCCTTATATATCACAAGAGGATTTGGAAGAAATAGTATCTTCTAGAGGTAGTACTAAATACAGTGGTTATAATGGTACTAATGTTTCCATAGATGCTGATAATAATAAGGTTGACGTATTATATTTCAATTATAAAACTTATATGAATGAGGTTTATAAAATGAAAAAAACCGGCACTGGTGGTCAAAAAATTATTAAGAAAGATGACAGCTTTAATCCTGGTAAAGCTAATGACAAATATGAAAAAGTATCAAAATCGTTAGAAGTTCTTTATGAAGGTGCTTATGTATTAGGGGCAAACAAACTTATAAAGTGGGAAAAATCTTCTAACATGATGCGTCCTAAAAGTGATTACACTAAAGTAAAAATGAATTACGCTATTGTAGCTCCTAGAATGTACGAGGGTAGAATAGACTCATTAGTAAACCGTGTTACTGGTTTTGCTGATATGATACAATTAACTCATTTAAAAATACAGCAAGTTTTATCAAGAGTAACTCCAGATGGTATATTTTTAGACGTAGATGGTTTAGCTGAGGTTGATCTAGGTAATGGTACTAACTATAACCCACAAGAAGCTTTAAATATGTTCTTCCAAACTGGTAGTATTGTTGGTAGATCTATGACTGGAGATGGCGATGGCAATCCTGGTAAAATTCCTATTCAAGAAATACAAAATGGCAATGGTGGTCAAAAAATGCAGAGTTTAATAACTACGTATAACTACTACATGCAAATGATAAGAGATGTAACTGGTTTGAATGAAGCTAGCGATGGCTCTACTCCAGCGGAAAGATCTTTAGTAGGTGTTCAAAAAATGGCCGCAGCGAATTCTAATACGGCAACAAGGCATATATTGCAGTCTGGAATGTACTTAACTACAGAAGTTGCAGAGCAGTTATCTTTAAGAATATCTGATATTATAGAATACTCACCTACCAAAAATGCTTTTATAGAATCTATTGGCGCTCACAATGTAGCTACTTTAGACGAAATGTCCGACTTACATCTATATGATTTTGGAATATTTTTAGAGTTAGAACCTGACGAGGAAGAAAAACAAATGCTAGAGCAAAACGTTGCTACGGCTTTAAGCCAAGGTAGCATTGAACTAGAAGACGCTATTGACTTAAGATCTATTAAAAACGTAAAACTAGCTAATCAAGTTTTAAAAATAAGAAGAAAACAAAAGGGAGACAAAGATCAACAAAGAACCTTGGAGCAAACTAAAGCTCAAGGAGAAGCACAAGCTAAAGCATCAGAAGCGGCTTCTGCGGCAGAAATAAAGAAAAATTCTTCTATAATGGAAACACAAAAACAATTAGAAGAATTAAAAACAAACGGTAAATCTAAAATATTACAGCAAGAGGCAGATATAAAAGAAAAGCTAATGCAATTAGAGTTTCAATATAACATGCAATTAAAGCAATTAGAGGCAAAAACAAAATCAGAAAATCAAATTTTAGCTGAAAACCGTAAAGACGACAGAACAAAAATACAAGCATCTCAACAAAGCGAGTTAATTGATCAGAGAACTAACTCAAAACCACCTAAAAACTTTGAGTCTACAAGTAATAATACATTAGGTGGGCTTGACATGGGTATGTAAATTTATTAACTATTATTATATTATATTATGGCAAAAAAGAAAAAAGAAGAACCAATCGTAGATAACGATACTGGCTCGTTAAAAGTAAAAGAAAAAGTTGAAAAACAACCAGATAGTAAGGAAACAAAAAGCGATGTTACTGAAGTTAAAGAAAAAATGGTTAAACCAGCAGAGGTTTATGAAGAAACGATAACTAAAGTAAACATTGACGAACCTAAAAAAGAAACTGAAGAGATTGAAGAGGTTTCTGAAAAAGTTTCCGAAGAAGTTGTTGAAACTGAAATATCTTTACAAGACATTAGTAACGAAGAAAAGGCTGAAGAAATAGCAAGTGTAGCTAGTAAAGCTATAAAAGAATCAATGCAAGAAAATATTGATTTACCAGAAAACATACAAAAGTTAGTTGATTTTATGGAAGAAACTGGCGGTGATTTAAACGATTACGTAAGTTTAAACAAGGATTATTCTGAAATGGATAATCAAGATATACTACAAGAGTATTACAAACAAACAAAACCTCATTTAAACAACGAAGAGATTAACTTCCTCATGGAAGATCAATTCTCTTTTGACGAAGAAGAAGATGAAGACAAAGATATTAAAAGAAAAAAACTAGCGTTAAAAGAGCAAGTTGCCAACGCTAAAAGCCACTTAGACGGGCAAAAGTCTAAATACTATGAGGACATTAAAGCCGGAAGCAAGTTGACTAACGATCAGCAAGAAGCTTTAGAGTTCTACGATAAGTACTCGAAAGAGGCAGAGCAAACAAAACAATACGAGGAAAAAGCTAAAAGTACTTTCTTAAATAAAACCAATAGGTTTTTTGGAGATCAATTCAAAGGTTTTGATTATGAGATCGGAGAAAAGAAATTTAGACTTAACGTAAGTGATGTTAATAAAGTAAAAGAAAACCAAAGTGACATAAATAACTTTATAGGAAAGTTTCTTGATAAAGATAGACAAATGTCAGATGAGGCTGGTTATCACAGGGCTTTATTTACCGCAATGAATCCAGATACTATTGCTAATCATTTTTATGAACAAGGAAAGTCAGATGCGTTAAAAGAAAGCGTCAGTAATTCTAAAAACATAAACATGGACCCAAGACAAGAGCTAAACAATAGCTTTAGTTCTAGTGGTACAAAAGTAAAAGTGCTTGGTGACACCACTGCTGATTTCAAATTTAAAATTAAAAACAAAAACAAATAAAAATTTAAAAATTTAAAATTATGGCAATATCAAATCCTGGTGGTTTGTTAAATAGCGTGCCTGCTCCTTTTAAGCAAACGCTAGCAACAAACTACTTAGACCTCAACGGCGCAGCTGGGTGGGGACAACAATATGTACCAGATCTAATGGAAAAAGAAGCTGAGGTTTTCGGACCAAGAACAATATCAGGTTTCTTACAACAAGTTGGAGCTGAAGAATCTATGACGGCTGATCAAGTTATTTGGTCAGAACAAGGTAGATTACACTTATCTTATAAGGCAACTGTAGCGACTGGTGGTGGAACAGTTATTGGTGCTGGTGGTGGTGCTTCTTCGAGAATCACGCTTACAAGTGATATCGACGGTAGAGCGTTAAACGCTGCTGGACACTCTATTAGAGTTAATGATACAGTTATTGTATCTGACTCTATTAATGGAGTTGTAAAATGTTTAGTTGGTGCTGTTACAGCAACTCAAATCGATGTTGTACCTTACGCTAATGGCGCGCTTGTATTAGCAAATGGACCTGGAACTGGACTATCAACTGTATTAGTTTTTGGTTCTGAATTCGGTAAAGCGGATAGTTACAGATCAAGTACTGGTACTGAAGTTAGTAGTAGAGGTGCTAATGAGCCAGACTTCCATACGTTCTCAAACAAACCAATCATCATGAAAGACTACTACGAAGTATCTGGATCTGATGTTTCTAAAATTGGTTGGGTTGAAGTTACGTCTGAAGAAGGTGCTTCTGGATACATGTGGTACTTAAAAGCTGAGTCTGATACTAGAGCTCGTTTTAATGATTACATTGAAATGGCTATGCTTGAAGCAGAGAAAAATGACGCTACTTCTGATTTAGATGGTTCTGCTTGGTTAAATGGAACAGCTGCTGCTGATACTGTTGGTACTGAAGGTTTATTCGCTGCTATTGAAAGCAGAGGTAATATTACTTCTGGAATTACTGGTTTTAGTGCTCTTATTGATTTAGCTGAATTTGATTCTATCTTAGCTGAGTTTGATTCTCAAGGTGCTATTGAAGAAAACATGCTGTTTGTAAACAGATCTGTTTCTTTAGCAATGGATGACATGCTTGCTGCAATGAATTCTTACGGTGCTGGCGGTACATCTTACGGTGTATTTAACAACTCTGAAGATATGGCATTAAACTTAGGTTTTTCTGGTTTCCGAAGAGGTTCTTATGACTTCTACAAGTCTGATTTCAGATACTTAAACGACAAGGCTACAAGAGGTGGTATTAATGCTACTGCTGGAAATAACGCTATTAGAGGTATAATGGTGCCAGCTGGAACTTCAACTGTATATGACCAAATGTTAGGGAAAAATCTTAAACGTCCGTTTTTACACGTTCGTTACAGAGCTTCTCAAACTGATGACAGACGAATGAAAACTTGGACAACTGGTTCTGTTGGAGCTGCTACGTCTGCTTTAGATGCAATGCAAATCCACATGTTAACTGAAAGATGTTTAATTACACAAGGTGCTAACAATTTCATGTTATTGAAATAAGCACAATTATTTTAAAGAGTCGGGGCTTCGGCCTCGACCCTTTATTTTTATTAATTTTATTATATATTATATTATGGCAAAGAAAAAAGAAAAAGTGCTTACACAGGCGGACCCTGGAGATGAGCACATGGAACAAGTGGTAGTTGAAACTCCACCGGTTGTAGAACAACCAAAAACAACAGAAAGATTAAAACCTAAAAACGAGTGGGAAATTAAAGATAGAATGTACTATTTAAAAGGAAATAAAAAACCTTTATCTAGATCTGTTAAAGCCACTGGTATTTATTGGTTTGATGAAAAAGTAGGTTACGAAAGAGAGCTTAAGTATTGTCAAAACCAAAAAACGCCTTTTGTAGATGAAATGAAAGGTGATCAAAGATTAGAGCATATTATATTTAGATCTGGATCTTTGTTTGTTCCAAAAGAACAAACTGTTTTACAAAAATTATTATCTTTATATCACCCAGATAGAAACATTTTGTATAAAGAATACCAACCAGCGATGTTAGCGGCTGAAGAAATAGACGTGTTACATATACAGGTTGATGCGCTTATTGCTGCTAAAAGTTTAGATATAGATACAGCTGAAGCTATAATGAGAGTAGAAAAAGGCTCTGAAGTGTCTGGATTAAGCACTAAAGAACTTAGAAGAGATTTGTTAGTTTTTGCTAGAAAAAACCCTAAGTTATTTTTAGAATTAGCTGACGATGAAAATGTAATACTAAGAAACTTCGGTATAAAAGCTGTGGAATCTGGTATACTAAGACTATCAACTGATCAAAGAAACTTTTTATGGGGTTCTAATGGAAGAAAAATAATGACTATTCCGTTTGATGAACATCCTTATACCGCTTTAGCGCATTGGTTTAAAACTGATGAAGGTATGGAGATTTACTCTAATATAGAAAAAAGAATGAATGAATAACAAAATAATATGGTTGCCCTTCGGGGCGACCATTTATTAAAATTTAATTTTATGAAAAGAAAATCAAAAGGATTAGGTGATACGATACATAAGGTTACTAAATTCTTAGGAATAAAAAAAGTAGTAGATAATGTAAGTAAAGTTACTAAAAAAGATTGTGGTTGTAAAAAAAGACAACAAACATTAAATAGATTCTTTCCTTACGATAAATAAAAAAAAATATGATTAGTATAGACACAGTATATCAAACGGTGCAAGCTTTGGCTAACAAAGAGCAGAGAGGCTATATAACGCCTCAAGAGTTTAACTTGTTTGCTAATCAAGCATTAAACGACATATTTGATCAGTACATATATGATTTAGCAGCTTTTACCGAGAGAAGACCAAAGATGGACATGCTAGGTGATTCTGTTGGAACTGTTATGCGTAAATTAGAAGCATACACTTCATTTGTTAACGTAACGGGTGGAACAACGTTACCACCTGGAGTACATACTGGGCAGATTTTTTTAGGGGCTGGTGGTACTAGAAGAACATTAAAAGAGATTGATCCAGATTTAGTTTCTGATTTCTATGCTTCAAAATGGCATAAGCAGGGGTTTACTGATGCAGTGTTTTTTAAAGATGGGCACAAAAGAATTCAAGTATGGGATAAAACAGGACAAATTCTCACAAATGTTACAGTTGAGGTTATAAGTGGTAGGCCAGCTATGTGTTACTGGGGATATACAGTTGTAAATGAAAAAGCGACATATAATCCTGGTACAACGCAAAATATTGATTTAGACCCAGCTGAACAAGCAGATATTGTTATTAAAATATTAAAGATGGCTGGTATATCTACAGAGGATCAACAGTTATACTCTGCCGGTGCAGCTGAGGATGCAGTGAACACTCAAGAAGAAAATAAATAACTATGGCTTTAACAAACGCAAGCGGCGGTGGGGGCGCTACATCTCCATCTACTTATTACCCAGGTAACAACCATGGGGAGTATCAATTTATATATATAAGTGAAATAATAGATAATTTTACCGCTGCCTATGTTGGTGAGGGTAAAATACTTCAAAGTGTACTTAAGGGAGACGTTACTTTCCATGCTTATAGAGCATTGCAAGAACTACACTATGACACTGTTAAGTCTATAAAATCGCAAGAAATAGAGGTTTGCCCAAACCTAATAATGCCACTGCCACATGATTATGTTAATTACGTTAAATTAGCTAGTGTAGATAGCAACGGTATAGAACACGTCTTATACCCAATGAGACATACTAGCAACCCGTTTGCTATAGAACAAAACTACACAACAACACTAGCGGATGGCGAAACAACAGAAGACACTTGTCAAGACTGTGGGGACACGGGTGCTACCTATGTATACAATGGTTCTGATTTAGAAGATCAAGATATAGATTGCTCTGCGAGTGAGGTAACGTGTTCTTATGACACATCCTGGAGTCTAGCAACGGTAGTTGATGGTGATACAGCTGATCCAGAAAAAATTGCAGGAGCTAGCGCAACTAGAAATTACTTAAATAGAGTATATGGAACTGATGTTGATGGAGTTGGTAGTCCAGGGCGTACTGCGTATTGGTACAAACTATTTGATGCTATAGATTCTTATTGTAACTGCCTAGCCAACAATGGGGTTGCCTCCATTGATTCTTGCGGTGTTAATGACGGTAGTAATTGGACTAATTTTCCTGTAACAGACACTTCTCCTACTTTAAACGTATTTTTTCAGATGGGGAATGGACCTTGGTCTCATATTAGTAATACATCAACCGCAAATATTACATCAACAATCTCAGCATCAGGACTATTTCCATCTCAAACAGTTATTAGCCCTGAAAGCGCTAGCCACACTTCAGATTCTTGGGATAGATATAGAAACGCTAGTAGCGGAGGTAGTGTAAGTAATGATAATTTAGGACAAAGATACGGTTTACAAGCAGAGCATGCCCAGACAAATGGTAGTTATTATATCGACGACCTAAACGGTAACATACATTTTAGTTCTAATATATCGGAGCAAACTATAATTTTAAAATACTTAAGTGATGGTGTTGGTACTGAAAATGATTCTATGATACATAAGTTTGCAGAAGAAGCTATGTACAAGCATATAGCTTATGGTTGTGCTTCTGCTAGAATAGATATTCCAGAAGGCGTTATACAGAGATTAAAAAAAGAAAGAGCAGCGGAAACAAGAAAAGCAAAAATAAGATTATCAAATATTAAAATTGAGGAAATTGCGCAATTGATGAGAGGTAAATCTAAATATATACAACACTAATATGCCAGAGTTAAAACATACTTTTAGGGGTGGTAAAATGGAAAAGGATCAAGACGAGAGAATCGTCCAAAATGGTCTTTATAGAGAGGCTTTAAATATATCTGTTTCAACTTCAGAAGGATCTGATGTTGGTTCGGCTCAAAATATATTAGGTAATATACGTGTTAGTGAGGCAACTAAAGGTTTAACTCAAGATAATGCAACTTTATCTGGCGAGCTAATAAACGAAGGAGGATCTTGGGCTTTTGGAGGAACTGATAAATTCACAAACAATCATATAGCTGTTACCGTAGACCCACAGACAGATAAATTATATAGATTTGTTAACTCAGTACTAATAGCAGATGAATGGTCGGGGGCTAACTCAATGGTAACAATGATGATGGATAGAATTGTAGAGTTTGATACTAGTAAACCCCTTGACGCTAATTGGCAAGTTAAAGAATCAGCTGTTATGGTTGATATTTATTACGTAAAAGACGTGGCTGTTACTCCAGAGATGCTATGTAATGATAATAGTGGTGATATGATTAGGTTTAAATTAATACCAGCACCAACAGCTACGCTAAATAAAAAGAATCAGTTAAGATGGGGCATGAGAGTTTTTAGTAGTGATGCTAATGGGGTTATTTTAGAAGGTTTTATTACAAACGTAGACTATGTTAGTGGTTGGATTTATGTGCAAACTAATTCTATTGGAGTAGAAAATTGGACTGGTGGAGTTGTGGAATTTTTTGGAGATAGAAACTTAAACTTTGATCCTGATAGAAACATAACAGGTATAAATATACTTGATGGCATGATATTTTGGACAGATAATTATTCTGAACCAAAAAAAGTAAACATCAAAAGAAGTAAAATGGGTAGTAACACCTCTTTGTGGTCAACAACGCCCGGTTTAATAGGTAGATATCAAAGCTTGCCTGTCATGAAAATAGATGATTTTTTACAACACACCGTTTTAATTGCGGATGAAAAAGTTACTTATGACTGTGCTATAGATGATTTAGTTTGTGACGATGGTTCTGGTTGGGTTCAAAGTAAAGATATTGACGATCCAATACCACCACCAGAACCGGTGGACGATACAAATCCTTTGTTAAATCAAGAGGAGCAATGGATCGATGATTTAGCTAATTCAACTGGAAGTGGAGGTTACTCTGGAGCGGCGCAACTAACTCTAGATGATGATGCGTTAGAACCAGATCAATCTCAAAATTACTCGTTATAATGATGAAAAATAAAAAAGCATCTCCATTAAAATTTCAAACCATCATGTCAACGATGGTGGCCACTATATCAGCTGGTATAAATTCTGGAATTGAAAAAATAAATGAACTAGGAAAACCTAGACCTCAAGTAAATGATCTGTGTGAATTTTCAGAAACATGTAGGCCTGTTTTTGTATTAGAAAAACACATGACGGTTATTCGAAAGGGTCCAACCATGCCTTTAGATATAGAATTATATCAATTTGCTGACGGAACTAACACAAACTATGTAACAGAAGGCGTTGCTACTAAAGCTGTTTTTTATGGAAGTTACATGGATTCTACACATAATTATACAGAGGATATAGATACGTTATTAGCTGGTAATTGGCCTCCTTTACAAACTGGTTATGGTAGAGGTATTGATGGTTCTAATATAAGTGCTTTTTACACTAGAAATAAAGTTCAAAAAAAGGCTGGCGATGAGGTTATAATACCTATAGATATAACTCAATCGGGTGAAGATTGGGAAGCAAACGATCAACTAATAATCAAGCATGATTATGATGATGGGTTTGGTAACATAAAAACAGCCACTTGTAGATGTCAAATAATAACAGCGGCTCAAACGAGATGGATTGATGACGGTATGGGTGGTGAAGATTGGGTAAGTCCTAGTTGGAGCCCTTATTCGCATCACTCTACAAATCCACCAACTAACTTTCCTTCACCGGGAACAAAAGCTACTTGGGGTATGTATAAACTTCCTGGTGATGGGGCTGACAAATTTGTTCACGCTAAGATTATGTCTATGTCTGGTAACTTCCCAATACTAGGAACAAAAGGAAGCCACGCATACGAAGTTGAATTAGTACAAATAGAGCCTTTATTTAAAGTAAAATTCCCTAGATTTTCTTATAGATATAAATATGAAGACGGAGAATACTCTGTTTTTGCACCTTGGTCTGAAATAGCTTTTGTGCCAACTGGATTTGACTACTCACCTAAAAAAGGTTATAACTTAGGCATGGAAAATGCTCTAAGACTCTTGAAGGTTTTAAACTGGAGGCCAAGTAATTGCCCTAAAGACGTTGTTCAAATTGATATATTATACAAAGAGTCTAACTCGCCAAACGTTTATACGGTAGAAACATTCCAAAAAGATGATCCAATACCAGCTGGTGAAACACAGAACTACTGGGACACCCCCGCTAATGGTAGTCATTTTGGTAAGTATACCATTAAAACAGAGTTAATACATAAGGTTGTTGCTTCTAATCAATTATTAAGACCTTGGGATAATGTGCCAAGAAAGGCTATAGCCCAAGAAGTTACCGCTAATAGATTAATATTTGCTAACTACTTACAACAATACAATGTAGAAAAAATTGATTCTTTAAACGAAAGAGTAAGTATTAAACCATCGTTTTTCACACAGGTTGAAGAATTAAATCCTTGGGGAGAAACTGATGCTGTAGAAGATAATGGTGAGTTAGGGCAACCAGTTAAATCTTTAAAATCACAAAGAACATACCAATTAGGAGTTGTATATAGAGATAAGTATGGTAGAGAAACTCCAGTATTAACATCAAAATCAGGATCTGTTGATATTCAAAAACGTGCTGCCAGCTTACAAAATAGATTAAATGTTAGACTAATGTCAGATCCACCTTATTGGGCTGAATCATACACTTTTTACATAAAAGAAACTTCTAACGAATATTACAATCTAGCTATGGATCGCTGGTACAATGCTAAAGATGGTGGCGTTTGGCTTTCCTTCCCTTCTTCTGAGAGAAATAAAATAACTGAAGATAGCAATTTAATATTAAAAAAGAAACACGATTCTAACGCTTTTACCGAATATGATGTTTCTTACAAGGTATTGTCGATAAAAAACAACGCGCCTAAGTTTATAAAAACAGACGCTAAATATTGGGGATCAGCACCAATAATGTTACCTCCACCTGGCTGGGGTCATGTTGGTAACTGGGATACTGGTATGTTACATCCAACTGGATTACCGCTACCTAATAGGATGAATATAGATGTAATAGCAGAGTACTTTGATTCCACAATGTTAAAAGGTTTATCTGGTTTTAATGGAGCTCAGATTAGAATAACACAGTCACCAGGCGTACCATCAGCATACAATGATGTCGCTAGTGATTTAACAAATTACACTAATTGGTATGACGTTGCTAACATTAGTTATATTGGACCTCCAACTGAAACTTATTTTGATGAAAATGGTTTTGAGCAAGAAGTGCAGGGTCAAGCCACTAGGTTAGTTAGAATAGCACTTGAAACAGCTTTTGGTGATGATGCTTTGTTTTGTGTGTCTGATTCCGTTATAACACCTTTCGTAGTTAACACCGCCAACTCTAATATATCTATGGCTAGAGGTTTATCTATAGAGGCTAGAACCATGCAAGAAAAAGAGAAAGCTCAATTTCAGGGTAGATTCTTTGTTAAAGTTTTAAGAGATGCTAACGTTGAGGCTAATATAGTACAATCTCAAAGAGTAGAAGGCGATAAGTACCAAGTGCTACAATCTAAAGATTTAAAATATATATGTGTTGCTCATCCAGGCACACAAGATTGGAACCATGATCCAACTTACTATATACCACCTAATTTAGATTGGGCTAGTGGAGTTACTCAAGACAGAACACATTTGGTTAGTTCTTATGGTAAGTATGCAGGAAGATTAGCTCCTTACTTAGATTCTGCAGTTGCAGTTCAACTCCCACCTTCTTCTTCTCCGTACTGGCCTTATGGACCTAGTAACTTTACAGATGGTGTTTTTACAAAACCAGGACCAGACGGCAACTGGTGGAACAATGTAAATGCTGATTTAGGTTATTTATCTGGTAATCCAAAAATATTTCCTGACACAAGTCCATCTTTACACGGTTGGCCAAGTTATGGTCCTAAAAGCCTAGCTTGGGCCCCTCCAGCTATGTGGGGGCTTGCGGTTGGTGAAAAGGCTAGTGTTAGTGCTGGTACAATGCAATATGACTATTTGTCTGCAACTTCTTATCCGGATGGTGCTATTCTTGATTTATCTATGGGATGTGATGCTGGTGGTACTGGTAACGGTCAAACAGCTGGGGATTGCATAGCCGATCCTATTCATACTTGGACTTATACTGGTGGTATTGGTACGGAAGGGGCTGTTATAGCCGCTAATGCTAAAGATAGCAAGCTATATCCAACTGCTGGTAATCCATTTGCCTTACCCGCTGTTTGGGGTAATCAAGGTGATTTACTATCAGATCCCGCTGCTGCTGGTGGCGCTTGGCCACAAGGAAAGCAACCATATTATGATTTAAGCACAATGACCAAACTAAGGGTTCACTGGTACAGCTTGTGGAGAGGTAGAGATGACATACTTAGTGATTGGCCTTTAGGTCGTTTTCACCCTGATAGATGGTTTATAGATAAAGCTGGTGCAGCTAGTGGAGGTAGTGGCGCTGGTATATGGGACGATGGAAATGTGTCTTTCATGCAAGTTTCATATTGGGGCGTTGGCTCTGAGGCTTCTTATAATAGAGAGTCTAACACTGTTTTAGCAGCTAAACACCAGCCTTCTGAACTTCTATTTGCAGATGCAATGGCAACTGTTGGTACTATGTTTAGGTTTAAACAAGATCCGGATCAAATCGTTTACACTATAACTAGAGCTGAAATTGAGCCAGATATATGGAATTATGAATCACCCGTAGGATCATGGGGTTATTCAGATGATGGGACTGAAGTCAAAGGTGGGGGTGGAATGATGGGTGGTTTAGCGCCTCCTTTTGGTGGGTATGTTAAAGGTAGCAATTTAGCTGGTGCAACGGCATTTATATCTGATGTTGTTGAGCGTAAAACCCACCACACTAATAGAGCTAAGTTAACTGGTGGCGCTCCATACAACCGTAGAGTTAGATACACTATAACTTTAGATAAAATAATAGGTACAGAGGGTCCGTCTGCTTTTCACCCTATAACAAATCACGTTGATGTTGATGGTCTTTCTAATATAAAAAGAGGAAGGATGAAGTATAGTACTGACCTACCTAATCTAAGCACTACTTATGGAGCCACACCACCTTCGCAGTCGTGGTATAATCTTAATTCTTATTGGAACGCGGCCAATGGAGCTGGTGGAAGTATAAACTCTCAACCAAACGATATAAACGATTCCTACTACACTAATAACCCTAAAGCATATATTGGATTACATGAAAGGGGTTTAAACGAAACAACTATTGAGGTTATATCCTTGTATACTGGTAAAGATAGAGACTTTCCAATGAGTAACAACCCAGCTATATGGGAAACAGAACCAAAGGAAGATGTTGGTTTAGACATATATTACGCGGCTAGCCCTTCTTATCCTATTCAATTAAAAAGACATAGGTGGGATGGTAATTTAACTGGTGCAGATGGAAACACTGGTAGTGATGAAGTAGACGCAAGTGGTGCTAATTGGTATGACTTCTCACACAGAAGCGAGGAGATAATAAAAGTCGGCTCAACTGTTATCGCTGATGGCTTTCAAGAAATGAAAATATGCGCTGTTAAAGGTGATGTTATATTTTTTGATAGAATAATAGAGGACGACGCTGATGTGTTAACTGATTTAGGAGTTGGAATGACCTTGAAAATTATTTGGCAAGGAGAAGGTACTTATTATGGCGCTACAAACGATACTGAGTGGGTTGAGGTTACTGTTACTGAGGTTTTAAGCAATTCAGCTTATAGAATTGGAGACTTTAACAATCTACAGGGTCACACCCATCAAGTACTACACGGTTTAGGTTATTTCAATTGCTATTCTTACGGTACTGGAGTTGAATCTAATAGAATAAGAGATGATTTTAATGCCATAACAATAGACAAGGGTATTAAAGCGTCCATGCCTTTAGCTGAGCAGTTTAAAGAAGAGAGAAAAGGTAGTGGCTTGATATTTTCTGGTATATATAATTCTACTAGTGGTGTTAATAGAACAAATGAATTTATCCAAGCCGAGCCAATAACTAAAGATCTAAATCCAATAAATGGTTCAATTCAAAAATTATTTGCTAGAGATACTGACTTGGTTACATTTTGTGAAAACAAAGTATTTAAAATACTTGCTAAAAAGGACGCATTATTTAACGCTGACGGAAATACAAATGTAACTTCTAATCAAGCTGTATTAGGTCAATCAATTCCATTTGGCGGTGAGTATGGTATATCAAAGAATCCAGAATCTTTTGCGCAAGAATCATATAGACTATATTTTACAGATAGAGATAGAGGATCTGTTTTAAGACTATCTAAGGACGGTTTGACACCTATTTCAGATGCAGGCATGAAAGATTGGTTTAGAGACAACCTAAGGTTCTCTAAATCATTAAGGGGTAGTTACGATGATAGAGACAATCAATATAATTTAACCATAGAAACTATGGATCAAGATGCTAACGAGAAAGCTTATACCGTTAGTTATACTGAAAAAACAAGAGGATGGGTTAGTTTTAAAAGCTTTGTTCAACAAGGTGGTATTAGTCATAAGAATACCTATTACACCTTTCCATCTAATAAATACAACAGAATAACCGCAAACAACCCTTGGGGACATGCGTATGGAGCTGCTTTAGGTGTTTTAGATTATACAGCTGAAATTTACCAACATAGTTTAGATATAGATTTAAAACGACTTGTTACATCAAATTCCAATGGTAGTCCAAATATTGTCGTTACGGACGGTCAAGGTACTATACTGCCTGGTATGAATGTAGAGGGAGATGGTATACCAACAGATACTAGAGTCGACCTAGTAAATTGCGATGGTAGTAACTGCTTAATACAACTAAACTTTGGTATTGGTCTACAGACAGGTGTTTGGATAATAACTAATACAGAATTAACATTTACAACCGCTAGAAATAGATTCTATGATGTTGACTCTTACTCTATGGTTAAAGTGTTATTTAACGGCGCACAAGGCACTGTTAAAAGATTTAAAACCCTTAATTACGAGGGTACTCAAGCAAGAGTAACTCAAGATACATCTAATCTTCACCAAATAATAGATCCTTCAACTATGGTTATAGTTCCAATAGGGCAGGATTACTATGATAATCACCATAAACTAGGTTGGAGAGTACATAACATATATACTGATCTGCAAGAAGGTCAAATGGCTGAGTTTATTGACAAAGAAAACAAATGGTTTAATTACGTTAGAGGTTATAGTGAAGCAGGTGATGGTGATTTCTTAGATACAGGTGAGTTTTCTTTACAAGGGTTAGGTTTTACTGGAGATTTAGACGACCCTATTTATGGTTGTACTGACATATCGTCTCCGGAATATGATGATACCGCAAATATAGATGATGGTAGTTGTTGGACTGGAGCTGAGGGCTGTACGGATCCAAACGCCTTAAACTTTAATGCAAGTGCTTTAGATGACGATGGTTCATGTATATTACCTGTTTATGGGTGTACAGATATTACAGCATTTAATTTTGATCCTCTACAAGACCCTGTGCCCAATGTAGATGATGGTTCATGCTACCCAGTTATTATTGGTTGTTTGGATACTTTAGCTTTTAATTATATTACCCCATCAGGATCTCCTCAATTAGACGTTAACACGGCTTGCGTTGATGATAGTGGAGCTCCAAACGGTTACGATGGAGTTAATTGTTGTATAGATGTTATACCTGGTTGTACGGATCCAACCGCTATGAATTATAATGCATTAGCAAATACAGATGATGGTACATGTGAATACTGTATATATGGTTGTATGGATGCTGTTTATGATAATTACGATGCTAACGCAACATGTGATGATGGTTCATGCGCTGACAATGTTTATGGTTGTACAGATGTATTCTCTCCAGATTACGATCTAAATGCAAATACACCATGTAAT
>Ga0209337_1000809_pt1 | contig 24968 bp, 37 predicted proteins | sample LinPmetageLP53_FD_184044 | JGI IMG/M metagenome (GOLD analysis project Ga0209337, IMG submission 184044) | Marine viral communities from the Pacific Ocean - LP-53 (SPAdes) (version 2) | ecosystem: Environmental > Aquatic > Marine > Oceanic | place: Pacific Ocean | collected 2010-02-08 | reverse complement strand
GATTCTAATAGTCAGCACTTAAGGTTTGAAAACACTCCTGGAGCTAGTCAAAGTGGTAATGGGAACGGCGATAATTTTGAAGACTATGTGTTTGACGAAAGAGAAGTATTATTTGCTATGACTCCTGGAGAAATAAACGGTGCAGACCCTCACGGATCTTTTGCAGATGCATTTGTTGTATTTAACAACACAGATTTTGAAGTAACATCATTTAACGTAGAATATGAACTCACAGAATACGATCATGGCGGCAAATCAAGTACGGTTGCTCGTAAGAAATAATTTCGTATTTTTGTAAAACAACCAATATAACATGGCATTAGGAACATTAGCAATATTAGGTCAACTTGCAGGAGCAGGACTTAACTATTTTCAAGGTAGACAGCAAAAGAGGGATGGAGAAACATTAGCTCAAGAAGGTAGAGAGAATTTATTGGGTACCGCTGGTCCTACAGACGAGCTGCTTGCTAGCGTAGATGAACAAAAAAGATTAGCGCAAAGAGCTGGGGATTTAGGGCAAGAAAGGTTAGATCAGTCTGTAACAGGTCTTTTAGACGCTTTATCTTCTGGAGATCCTAGTGCGGTTTATGGTATGCAAGGATTTGGGTCTAATATGGCTAGAACTTCTCAAGACATGGGTTTGAAAACAGCTACGGCTCTTTCTCAAGCTAATCAGCCAGCTGTTGCTGCTGCAGAGGCTGAAATGAATGTTAGTAGAGGCCTTGCCCAGTACGACATGGAACAAGGCACAGCAGCTTTTAACCAAGGACAATTAACAATGAATGAGGGGCTTGGAACAGCTCTTAATCTCCCTATGGACATGGCGTCTCTTCAGACAGCAAATCCAGATGCATATAAAAATTTATTCCCTAATGGTAAGGAAGGTATTAAAACTAAACTATCTCAACCTAACCATAATATGGATGTTATAAGAAAATTAATTTATGGTGGAATTGCAGACATGGCTTCTGGTGGGGTAGCTTATACTGGTGGCGGTATTAAGGGAAAATCATTTAAAGATCTTATAGGTAATGATGACGAAAATGGTAAAAAGGAGGTAAGTGGTTTGTCAAAAAGAAAGCTTCGTAAAATATCTAAACATACAGATAAAGTGAAGTTGCCAGAACTAGAAGAAATAGAAGAAATAGAAGAAGTGTTTGAAGACGAGTTTATGAATGGAGGTAGCACTCTATCTCAACTTCTTCGTCCTGGTCAAAGTTTTAAAAGTGGAGGTAAGGAAGATCATGATGTACAAGAGTATGATATATCAGATGCTAAAACAGGTGAGGTAGTTGCTAAAACTACTGGACAAGAAGATCATATGGTAAATGAAGACGGTACTATTACCGTAATGAATAGTGATCAGAACGAATCTATTCATGATGCTTTTAAAGATGTAGACGTAGAGATGGTTCTGAAAGCTTTAGAAAAAAACCCTCAAAAAGGTAATATTCGACAGTTATTAACAGCTCTTAATGAAGTCTTTAGTCAAAAACAATTTCAATCATAATGTCTGAAGTAACTGGACCAATATATACTGGGGCTGGAATACCCCTTAAAGGCTTCGACCAACTTATAGAAGTTGCAGCTAATGCATCAACACTTCAACAAAGAAGGGCTCAACAACTAGAAAAAGCACGTATAGGTCAACAAAACAGAATTGATTCAATGATGAATTCTGTTTATAAAGAGACTGGTGAAGATTTAGCTTCTGGATTAAGGCCTTTTTGGACACAGCATATGGATCTGGTTAATGAGCAAATACAAAATATGCAACTTGTAGATGGAACACCTATAACAAGTATTAGTCAGGGTAACGAATTATTACGTCAGGCAAACTCATTTTATGACGAGCTTTATGGGTATAATCATGTAGAAGGCAAATTGGTTGCAGATGATGAAAAAGACTTAATAGCAAGATTAATTAGAAATCCTAAAGAGCAAAAATCTTTTTTAAAAGACATACCTGTAGATAAAACATTTAATTTTACTAACGCTGAGTTTGCTAACAGTACGTTAGCTAAAATGGAGAATTATGCAAGTTATGGGTTTTTAGGAGTTACTGCAGATCAAATAACAGATGGTAGTTACATGGCTGGTGGTTATCAAAACCATGGTGAAATAGATTACTCTGGACCTACACCTACATTGATTTTAAAAACACCATTTGAGATAAAAGATAGTAGTAATTCGGACAACTATGCACAAGCAGGTGCAAGATTAGGTGGTCTATCTATCTATGGTGCAAACCATGAACAATTGTTTAATGTTGAAAGATTTGCTGTAGATAGACAAGCTGATGATTTATTTAATTTAGGTCAAGAATTTTTACAACCATTAGTTAAAGAAGATAGAATAGGGTTAGGGTGGGACAGAACAAAAGCACAACAATTAGTAACGGGTCTTATAAACAACACTCAAGAAGCTGGTGAAAGAATTAGATATTCTATATTAAGTCAAAATAAAATAAAAAATCCAAATTTTTTAAGCGAGCAAGAACGTAGAGCATTTTTATATAACAATCCTTTATTAGCCTTTGAAACCGATGATGCAGGGAAAACAACAGCCACAGCGACAGAGATAGAAGAGCTTAAATCAAAGTTTAATACGCTTAAAGGTAATAATGATTATATATCACAACTTGTAAACGGTAGTAACTTTGATAGAAATGTTAGACAAGATGCTACTGCAGAAGAAAGAAACGTTGCTTTAGACAACACTCTTTCATCTATGACTACAATTAATCCAAATGATATATTTTCTATTGATGATGTTTCTAGTCTAATTAATAATGGTAGTATATTCTTAAATCCTGGAGAAGCTGATGCTTTTAATGGTGCCTACGCAAGGCTTCTTGCTCCTAAATCTATATTAGGGGGGCAAGCAATAGGGCCTCAAACTGCTTTATCAGATATATTTTTGACAAGCGCTCCAGGATATACATTCGTTGGAACTCGGAAAAAAGAAGATGCTGGTGTGACAAGAAGTTTTATTGAGCAATTTGAAGGAGATTCTAGCAACTTACCGCAAACTGTAGGTAATTTTCCAGTTAATATGAAAGGAAGCAGTCAGTATGCATTTTCACCTCAAACAGGGGTGGAAGGTTATATAGATAATGTGTTTTTTACGAGAGGATCTGACGGTAGTATGAAAATTGGTGTTGCTTTAAATAAAAGTGGAGTTGCAGGGTATGGTGTAAGTTCTTCAGGCTTACCAATTGTGCCTATCGAAGGTTCAATTACATTTCAAATCGGCGATCCATTTTTTAGTATAGGAACAGACCCTGATGGATCAAATAATTTAATAGATCAAGGACGACTTATGGCAGGGAGTAAACTTGTAAATCAAACATATGAATCTGGAACACCAGAACTAGTGTTTTATTTTGATCCTACGAACTCAGCAGACATGAATAAACTTTCTACGCTTGGTTCTAAGCTTGATGAGTTTTATGAAAGAAAAGGCGAAAAATTCCCCAATGGAGTTAATGACAATCTTGGTTATACATTAAACGCTATGTTTGCTAAAATTCAATAATAGATATGGAAGAAGAAGAAATCTTACAATACATTTCAGATCAACGTGGTGGAGGTATGGATGATGCTAGGATAGGCATGCAACTACAGATGAAAGGTGTGTCTAATTATTCAGACTACTTAAAAAAAAAAGACGATACTTTGGGATCGCCCTCTGTTTCGGGAGAGGAAGATACGGAATCAACGCAGAATACAGTTCCTCAGGAAGGACAAGAAACTGGTTTTTCGGATGTACCTGTAGCGCAAAATAACCCTATACCTAGCTATTTAGCTAATGGTCAACAAGACTCATCTGTTGATCCTATTACAGGACAGGTAGCGCCATGGGAAGACACTCCTACTAATAGATCTATGTTACATATTGATCCTGTTAATTATGATGGGTTTCAAAAATCTGGATTTATTAGAGCTATGGAGGCCTTAGATCCAACCTTTATAACACCAGAAATAGAAAAATCTTTTTACGATTTCGCATCTAGTGGAGACTGGTGGTGGAACTCAGTGTCTGGAAACATTGATGCAATAGCTTTAGAGCTTGCTAAAAACAACGACTATCTATCTGCAAATAATATAAAAGTAAATGAATTTGGCACCCCAGCAGTGAGTCCTTACGGGGCGTATGCTTCTCCTCGTCCAGAAGAGAATATTATGTTTGATAAAGTTGCTGAAGTAAAAAAACTTTTAACACAACAAGTTAATGACTCCGTTGTAGAGAGTCTATATACTGCTATGCCTTCTAATATTAAGCAAAGTAAAGAGGCGCAAATGTATATGGAACAGTATATGTTAGAACAATATGGATCAATGCTTGATTTAACTGGAGAAGGGCAAATAGGTAATACTCCATTTTTACAATTTGATGGATTTGAACCTACTGGATATGTGGAAAGAAAAGGTCGCGGTCCAGGATTTACACCTAAGTTTTCTGGATATATTGTAGATAAATTTAACGCTGCAGGGATTGATCTTGTCAACGGTATATACAACATGTTTGGAGGTGATGCAAAAACAGTAGTTGAAATGAGAGAGGAAGCGGATAGAATTCGTGCTAATACTCTTCAGTTTACCGAAAGCATGAGTGGTAGCTTTACTGATGGTCAGTTTGGAAATGGATTAATGCAAATGAGTGGTTTTATATCTGAAGCCGTTCCAACAATGTCTGTTTTAATTCCTACAGCTGTAGTTACAACAGCAGCTACTGGTGGTGCAGCAGCTCCATGGTGGATGTCTGCTGGTTTAATAGGTTTAGAAGGAGCTACATTAAGCACTACAGTAGAAGCTGCTAGAACTCGTGAACATCCTATGTTTAAAAGGTACACTAAAGATGGTGTAACTATAGGCTATCACGAAATGATGGACGCTACAGGGGGCGATATAGAGCTCATGTCTAGCTATGAAGAAAGTTTCGATGAGTCTGCACGATTTGGACATTTAAGCACGGTATTCGGTACTGACTTTGTTGCATCAGGGGCTACGTCATTATTCTTTTTTAGAGCTTTAAAAGGGGCTGGAACAGCGGCTAATACAGGTACTAACATGAATAGCTGGTGGGGCGCTCACTTAACAAATATGGGGTATTCTGTTCCAGTAAATAGTATTACTTCATCTACAGCCGCTATGGTTCAGTACATGAGTATGAATCCTGACGCTAGTCAAGAGGAAGTTTTTGAGCTTGGACTAGATGTAGCTTTAGGCGTTGTCCCTATAACTCTAGGAGTTACTGGAGCAGGTTCTGGAGTAAGTTATGTTCAAACAAAATCTCAAATAGTAAATGCTTTAACAAGAGATGCTGTTGGGAGAAACGGAGGTAATGTTAAAATAAATCAGCAACGCACTAAATATTTAGAAATATTTCGTAACAGTAAAAATAGAAACGAAAAGATTTATGCTGAAAGAATGTTGGTTGAGTTAGAAGAACAAAAACTTAGCACAATGACGGCTGATGAATCGTTCTATTTAAGAATGAATCCAGAGGACTATGAAAATGTTGTGAGTCTTCACAGAGAGTACAATAGTAATCTTCGTCAATTAAATCAACTAGACGATCCAGATTCTGCTATAGGTAAAGCCTTGCAAAAAGACTTAGACGGAATTAAAGAACAAAGACTTAATATAGAAAAATTATATGAGGTAGAAACAACTGCTGATGCAGATCCATCTGTAAGCTCTGTGTTTGGCGCAGGTGAACCAGCAGTACCGAATGTTACTGGACCTAATGGCAGGCCAGTTCCTTTAGCTTTTGAGCCTGGTCTATCTAAATGGTGGTATACTGAATTCTTTGATAAATACGGTGATGTAAACACGCTTCAAAGGTCTATAATGGAAGCCATAGATACAGAAAACATGGGAGCAAGGGTTGGGTTAAGTCAAGATTTTGAAGTTTTACAAAAGCTTGCTACACCAAAGGCTAAATTTCAAATAGATGAAATGATAAATCTTAGAGCTCAAGATGGTGGATTGTATTCTCAGTTGCGCGAATTGCAAAAAACTACATCTAAAGATTTATATCAATCACTACCAGAGGTATATGATAAGAATATTATAGGCCTTTATGATCGATGGGCTGTATCAAAGTTTGCTCCAGAAAGGAATGCAAAAATTCTTGCCGACAACCAAACAGAATTAACAGCACTAAAATCTAAAGAAAATTTAACTGCTTCAGATAAAAAAAGAATAACATTTCTTGAAGAAAAAATTGCAGAAAGGAGAGGTAGTGGTATGGCTGATGAGGAGGCTGCAAACTTCTTGAGCTCTTTACCTGAGGAAATAAAGGCTTCTTTTGAAAAAGTAAGGGAAGAACATAGGTCAATCCAACAAAACACTAGAGATGCTGCTTTAGATTATGGTTTTATAAACCAGGCTATGTATGATAAGCTTCAAACAACAGCAGAAAATTATGTAACCCTTACGGGTGATGGGATGAGTTCTGTTGATGGAAATCTAACGTTAATTGATAACGATATAGTGCAAGCTATATTCCCACAAAGATCCTCACAAGGAGGTGTTCCTAACAGTTACAGAAAAGCTTCTGGTCGTAGTGATGAGACAGGTAGTATCTTGGGTAAAACCATAGATCAAAATACACAAATACACGTAGCAGGACAAAAGAATGTAGCTCTTACGGGGTTATATGAGATGCTATTAAATAACCCAAACCCTAAACATTACTCTATATCTGATGAAGGTAATTCAGCGGCTAAAAACACAGTAATGGCTTATATAAATGGTGAAAAAAAGTTTATTACGTTTGCTAACGAAGCTTATGCAAAACCATTTAAGACTCAATCTCCTAGCGATAATTATTTATATATTGAATATATCCAACCTCTTCAAAGATTATTTAGTAATGTTCCAAAGATGTACACGCAATGGTCTACGACATTCTTTGCTGGCAATAGTATAAGGGATTATCAATCTTCTATATCAAATGCTTTAAGTGCATCTGAAAAGAAATTTGGATATGCTTTATATAACGCTGAAGGTAAACCTTTAAATATGAAACAGTTAGTCTCAGACTCTCATCTTGTAGGGAGAGGTGAGTACATGCGAGCTTTCAAAGCTATTGCTGCTGATGAGTTTAGTCCAGGCAGTAATTATAGAGGTAAAGACAATGTTTTATATCAGGAGTATAAAGCTCATGGGGGACAGACTGGGTGGGCTTTTAGAACGCCTTTAGAGGATATATCTAAGCAATTGGCAGTTGAAATAAACGATGGAATAAGAGGGCAAAAAGCTACGAAATGGATGTATGATAATAGTCTAGGCCTTGTTGAGTCTTTTAATAATACGTTTGAGAATGTGTTTAGATTCCAAGTATATAAAGGCTTAAGAAATCAAGGTGTTCTTCCCGATTATGCTGCAGCTGTAGCAAAAGATGTAAGTATAGATTTTAATAGATCGGGCAATACTACGCCCAAAGTAAGTTCTTTAAAGTTCTTTTTAAATGCTAGTTCGCAAGGAGCAGATATGACGGTAAAAACTGCTACTGCATTAAGACCAAAAGTAGACCCTAAAGGAAATGTAAGAAACCCTATACAGAGATTAACGAATGCTCAAAAACTCCTTGTAGGAGGTGTTGGGTTTAGCTACATGTTGACTAATTTCAATCAATCTGTATCAGAAATAGATACGGACGGTGTTACTTTTTATGACAAGATTAATGATCAAATAAAACAAAGAAATCATATTATAATGATTCCTGGTAGCCCTACAGGTGAAAAAGTCCTTATCCCTAAAGCTTACGGGTTTGGAGCTTTTAATGATATCGGTGTAATGATGGCTGAAATTCAAAGTGGTGAAAGATCTGAAATAGATGGTGCTTGGTATTTAGGTTCTTCTTTTGTAACTAACCTATCTCCAGTACATTTTCGTGGCGTAGGTAGCGAAGATGATCCCACTAAATCTTCAGACCCTACAGATCAACCAGGGCTTGTTATCAAGGCTTTGACTCAAATAGATCCTTTAGCCCCTATCATTGATGTTTCTACAAATGTAGATGGATTTGGTAATAAAATAGCTGCAGAACCGAAAATGGGCAAATCGAAAGCTTCACAAGGGTATGATTCCCCAATAATTTTTGAACAGACCGCTAAAGTTATAAACTCCTGGTCTGGAGGTTCAGATCAAATTAGTGGTGATATTGATTTTAATCCAGACAAAATAAACTATTTATTTCAAAATTATTTAGGTAGTACTTATACGATGTTTGGCGATGCAGCAGATGGTATTTTGGAAATAACTGCTGGTCAAGATAATGTAAACACATGGCCTTTGCTTAAAAAGTTTTATCAAGAAGATTATGAATATTCTGCATATGGGAAATATTATGATGCTAAACAAGTTGTTGGTAGCTACCTAGCTGAGTTTGGTAACTTGAATGATCTTTTAGAAAACATAGACAAAGATTTTCCAAGTCGTGACGAAAGACTTGCAGACTATAGAGCCGTAGAAGATACATTAGGGGGCGCAAAAGCAAGATATGACGGGGCTTTATATATGGCTGATTTATTTAAAGATATAGAGTCAGATTTAACTGAAATAAAAGAAGCTAAAAAGCTTTTGCAAGAAAAACAAGATGAACTAGGATATCACATGTTTAACCTTAAAGTAGCTGACGAATGGGGAGCATTAGAAGATAAAATATATCTAAATGAACAAAAAGAAATGAAGTTAATGGAAGCGGCTTTAGAAAAATATTATAAATTTTACAGAAAACCTGAAGAATAATGAGTAAGAAAAAAATAAAAGACACTAAGCTTGGCGCTTGGTTAAAAAACAAAGCACCGCAAGTATTAGGTATAGTAGGAGATCTTCTCCCAGATAGTGGTGGATTAGGTATAGTGAAGAACCTTATAGATAATGATGATAGTGTTGATTCTGAAGAGGCGCAGCGCATGATAGATGCAGAGGTTCGTTTTCAAGAAAACGTAACGGAAAGATGGAAAGCAGACATGGGTAGTGATGTAAAGCTCGCAAAGCTAATACGACCACTAACTCTTATAGCTTTGATGGTTATGTTTATGTTTACGATGGTAGCTGATTCTATAGACTCTTGGCCTTTTAATGTAAAGGACTCTTACGTAGATTTACTACAGATTCTTATGATGACTGCTTTTGGAGCTTACTTTGCTGGTAGAACTATAGAGAAGGCAAAAAAATGACGCGCAAACTACTGCTAACCACTACATTAATCCTGATTACTTTAAGTAGTGCTTTAGGTCAAAGCGCTGTAAAAAAGTTTTTAAAGTACAGCACATTTTATGCTTCTCTTAACCAGTCTAACTCTATGGTTCAAGAAAGCATGTACACTGTGCGTGATGGTGTGCTTACTACAATACCTACAGAGAATTTGCCTAACTATAATTTTTCTGTTGGCTTAAGGAAGTTAGCTCGGTTTGGTTACGAAAATAAAGCCAGAGCTTTCTACGATGGATCGGAGGTTTCAATGACAGAAGAAGCTAACGTAGGTAAAGTTAGTGGTTTTGAGTATGTCTTTGAGTATTCTAATGCAAGGCTTACAAATCGAGAAGCAAGGAGTCAAAGGTATTTTATTAGGCACTTATCAAAGTTTTTTGTATCAGAAATAGACTTTATGCAAGATGAACTGTCAGATATAAAGTATTTAGAAACTGCTTTCAAGCTTAGGCTTAAAGTTGGTAAAAAATTAAACCTTACAGCAGGTATTGCTGGGCGTAGACACCCTGCTTACGGTGTTGACCCTATAAATAACTGGATGTCACAGAATAACGGACAGTGGTGGTTGCTTGCGTATGACTACGGGTATACGGATCAGTGGATGTACATGGACTCCAATGGGAATGACGTTTTTGACAGTGGGGAATGGAGCGATTGGGAGTGGTATGGTCCAGAAGGGAACTTAGTTGCAGAAACAGATTCAGAATTCAGACGTTACAGGTACGGACAAATCGTTAATCAATACAACAGAGATGTTAAACGATCTTTACCGCAGCAATATCAGATCTCAGCTGCATTTGGTTTAGATTTTTATCACTACTCAAAAGACTTTTGGTTGCATGCATGGGGCAATGTTATGCCGCATCATAAAGAGTTCGGGGACTGGGAATACTCATACGGTAGGCAGCATGGAGAGCAATGGGTTGACTATAATGTCGGTGTTGTCTTCGGCGCAAAAATTGGGAAACATTTTGGTATCTTTACAGAAGGAAAGTACAGCAAGTATTGGGGGATACCTTTCGGCAGTGCAACAATGGGAATAAATTATGTAATATTATAAAAATGGCGCAAGAGATAGGAGAGAGTACGAAAGTAACACTAGACCTAAAAACAATAGGTATGGCAGTAGCAGGCATAGGCTCGCTAATAGCTATGTGGTTTGCATTACAAGCAGACATAGCGAGAGCAATGGAGCTACCTATCCCTCCTGACCCAGAGATTACACGTATGGAGTTTGATATGAAAGATCAGTTAGTACGTCAAACCATTATGACTACACAAGAAGACGTTATCGAAATAAAAGAAGATTTAAAAAATATAGAACGAAAAATAGACCAACTGAAATGAATAAGACATATCAAGTAAAAAAGAAAATGGCTGGGGGTAAAACAGATGTTCCTCAATACATGTATGGCGGTAAAGTTTTTAAAGGGGCTGAAGGCCTTATTACTGCATTAGCTAAAGATCCTAAAAACAGAAAAAAAATGGAGGATGCATTAAAGAATTGATAATGAAACATTTAATCACCATACTTTTTCTTTCAATAATTTCACTAGGGATGGTAGTTCCAGATTCTGGTGTATGTGTTGTAGAATTTAATGCATCATTTAATTCATCAAATAGCGTAGAATGGATTGACCAATTAAGTGATTGCAAAGGTAGAAGAGTTGATATTGTTTCTAATCCTGACATGCAAAAAGAACACAAAATTGTTGTAGTACCTACTATTATTGTTTTTAATGATGGAGAAGAAATCGAAAGATTTCAAGCTAATATAATGATGCAGCTTGACGCTAGTAAAGAAGACGTACAAGACGCTGTTGATGAGATTTTAATGAGTGACTTCTAATGAAACCTTGCAAGTGCGAACATAAAGAAATGAAGAAAGGAGGTAAGACTCCTGCATGGACACGAAAGGAAGGTAAAGATCCAAAAGGTGGGTTGAACCGAAAAGGCGTAGCATCTTACCGTAGAGCTAATCCAGGCAGCAAGTTAAAGATGGCTGTTACTGGAAAGGTAAAACGAGGATCTAAAGCCGCTAAAAGACGTAAATCGTTTTGCGCTAGAATGGGTGGAATGAAAGGACCTATGAAAGATAGCAAAGGTCGTCCTACAAGAAAAGCTTTAGCTTTAAGAAAGTGGAAATGTAGAAAGAAATGAAGTATAGCAAGAGGAGAAAAAAAGGCACCGTAATAAAAAAACTTGCTAATGGTGGGAATGGTGATCCAGTAAAAGAAACAACTGCATCTCCCAATATGAGGGTAAATCCTTATGGGGAGCTCTATGAATACAATGAAAAAGAACCTGCTGGCGGCGATCCAAATTATGGGTACGATAGGCAGCTGTCTAAAGCAGAAAGGACTTCTATGGATATGTATGGATTTCCAGGAGGCGGTTCTAATGCTCAAATGGCAGGCATGCTTGATGATCCTATATTTATGACTTTATTAGGGGGTCAAGCTTATAAAAGTTTAGCTGCTTTAGGGGAGGCTGCTTATTCTAAATTATCAGGTCCTATAAGCACTATTTTTCAAACTTCTTTAACAAATCCTGCAACAGGGAGCGCTGTAGCAGGGGGGTCTATAACTGGAGAAGCCTTAATAAATTCATATTTTGCTTCTCATGGCGCTACAAATTTACCTGGCGATATTGTAGATTTTGTTAACGATCCTTCATGGGAAAATGCAGGTCATATTGGGTTTGATATATTTGAAATGGTTCCTGTTGCTTATGATTATTTTGTGCCTAATGCTAAATCAGCTATAGAAATCGCATCTAAATCTAAACCTGCTCAAACTCCAATAATATCTCTTGAATCTTCAACTGCAGGAACAACAGAGGCATCTCTTTCTGCTTTAAGACAAATAGAAATGAGAAAGGCTCATGGTTCTTATCTTTCTAAGCAAATAGAAAATATTAAATCAGAAGGTGTTAGTGGTATTTTAACTGAAAAACAAGTAGAAAAATCAGTGGCAGATGTGTTAGCATATAATAATGAGATGATGCAACAGCCTAAATTTGTTGAAAAACTTCTTGAATCAATTAAATCTGCAGAATTAAGCTCAGGTGAAATGATTCCTGGAACAGGAATTAAAAGTGCTGCGGCTCAACAAGAATGGCTAAGGGTTGCAAATTGGAGAGGTGCGGATGTTACTAGATTTGGATATTATGATGAGGCTTCTGAAGGTGTGGTGTTTTTTTCTACTCCAGAGCAAACTGCTAAAGCTATGATAGACGCGATGAAAGGAGGTGATGAAGTTCTAAGAAATGCTATTGGTAGGTCTAAAGAGTACATGGGTAGAAAAATGGGTTCGTATAAAAGTAATGAAGGGCTTACAGAATTTGGACAACAATTTGATGGAGCTACAATTGATTTTTTAAACACCTTAAATGAAGAACAACTTCTCCGAGTTTTAGCTCACGAACATAAACATGCTATTGATGTTCCCTTTTTAAAACATACTTTAGATGAATACCACATAGGTAGATTTACAAGAATAGATGAAGTTATTTCTCCTCAATATGTAGGTCCTGCAGGGGATTTAAAATACGGAAGAATAAAAGATGGAACGTTAAGACCAGGAAGCGATCTTGATAAATGGACAACAGGAATCGGAGAAAGAGGTGCGAATCCTACCGCTACTGCAAAAGCTATAAAAAGTTCATACGATGTTGATCTTGCTTATCTATTAGAACCCGAAGAAATTTTAGCTAGGTTAACAGAAATAAAAATAGGATGGTGGAAAAGTCAACAAAAAGTTGGAGGGCAAAAAATGTCTGAATGGATGTACAATTGGACTCCAGAAAAAACTAAAAAAGCTTTTAAAATGTGGGAGGAGGGAAATGATTTATTTTTTGCTACATTAAAAGGAAACAATGAAAAAGAAAGAATGGAAAATCTAACTGGACTCCTTAACAGCGTTCTTACTCCTAGTGTTCCGTTACTTTTAGGTGGTGCCGTTTCTACACAAGCTAAAATATCAGACGAAGAAACCCCCACGACAAACAGGCGTGGAGGCTTCATATCAAAGAAAAAAAGACGTAAAGGTTACAGGTCTATATAGTTAATTTAAATAGTTTGCTAAAACCTGATGTCGTGAAGAATGCTTGAGTCGTTTCAAAGCACGTTCACGTATTTGTCTTATTCTTTCTGATGAAAGGTCAAACATTTCTGATATTTCTGTATTAGATCTAGGGTAATCTCCATCTAAACCAAATGATAATCGCAATGTAGCGCTTTCTCGTGGTGTTAATCCTCGTAACGCAGAGTGTATTTCTTTTCTAAGGCTTTCATCTAATAATTCTTTATCAGGATTTACTGCTGTCTTGTCTGGTATTAAATCTCCTATTTTATTTGAGCCTGCTTCTTCTTGAGATACAGGCATGTCTAGACTTATATGTTTATTAGAATTTTTAAGTATTAGCTTAACGTCTGAGACATTCATATCTAAATCTGCTGCAATTTCTGACTCTGTAGGTGGTCGTTCATACTTTTGTTCTAGTTTTGAATAACAATTTTTTATTTTAATAAGAGCGCCTATTTTGTTTTGTGGTAATCTTACAAGCCTTGCATGATCAGATAGTGCAGACAGTATATTCTGTCTAATCCACCAAACAGCGTAAGAGATAAACTTAAAACCACGAGTCTCGTCAAACCTTTGTGCAGCACGTATTAATCCTAAATTGCCTTCGCTAATAAGGTCTGGCAAGCTTAATCCTTGGTTTTGATATTGTTTAGCTACAGACACAACAAATCTTAAGTTGGCTTTCGTTAGTTCATGTAAAGCTTTTTGATCACCTTTTTTAATCTTACGTGTTAACTCAACTTCTTCTTTAACTGTAATTAATTTTTCTTTTGACACATCAGAAAGGTATCTGTCTAAACTAGGCTGTGACCTGTCTGTTATTTGTTGGGTAATCTTAAGCTGTCTCATTTGTTTCTTCTCTTTTTAACCTTTTTAATAATATTTTTTTTGTTTCTTCTAGCGTAATCATTCTGTTATTGATAGACTCTAATTGACTCGCTAACATGTATTCATCCAAAACAGTGTCTACTACCGCTTTTACTGTACAGTATATTTCAGAATATCCTGGCCAGTAATCCATGTTTGCAGAATGTTTGCTTGAGTAAAAACTACATGTTGACCTATCCCTTTCTATAGCTTCTCCAATTTCATATGTATTACAATATGGTTTAAGTGCAACACTTATTGCTGCTCTAACTTGAACATTAATTCTTTTACGAGATTTATTTTTAGCAATACCCAGTGTATCATAAATTGTATTTACAGTTTCTTTAACTGCTTCGATTCTTTGCATTTTATTAAATTTTATTTTTAACAGTTTGTTACATAATATATCTTCATAAAATGAAGAGATATATTATATAACTAACCTTTCTTCTGTCTCTGGATGGATATAAGATTTTTTGTAGTTTATTATCTCGAAACTTTTTAATTGACGTAAGTCATTTAATACGAGCATAGTTATTTTATCTTTCCTATCCTTCCGTTGATATATTTTCTTATATGCGTCTTTCTTATACAAGACGTATTTAGTGAAGTTTACGTTGCTTAAGCACCAATCTAAAAGTTCTTTTCTTTCAACACGAACAAAACCTCCAACTTCACATATTTCAAAAGCTATCCATTTTGCTTCACCTAACAACCATCCTAAATCACCATGTACATTTCTAAACTCAACCCATATTTCATCAAGAAGATTGTTTCCTTTTACATCTACACCGTCAGAACCATGCCAAAAGTCTACATGAAGCTCTATATCTTCTTTACGAGAAGACTTTCTTATATCGTTAAAAATCCTTACATATCTAGTAGCAGATACGCCACCGTCTTTCCAAGATTGTTTACGCCTTTCGTTAAAAAGGTTGTTGGTCGTGATCATATTCTTTTGAGATTTCTTTAATTAGATCTAATTCTGTATTTACCCAAACTCTAAAGTCCTTTATATTACTCATTACATCTTCAATCTCAGTAAGAACATCTTCACCATCTTCACTATAAAGGCTTTCATGCAACGTGCTTGTTGCGTGGTGAATTCTTTCACATGCCTCCATATAAAAAATGCTTGCTTCTTCTTTAGTCATCTTTCATAGATTTTTTTATCTCTTCAATGGCTTGGTCTACTTGCAATTTGTTTTTAGCTAAATAAACGTCACAACCCATATTGTTATCCATGATGTGTTTTAGAAACAACTTCCAACGCATTGGAAAATCGTGATGCGATGGTAAATATCCTTTAGTCTCTATAATCCAAGTAGAATCCTTACAAACAAAGTCTGGTGTATATCGTATAGGCTGCTGTATGCTATTTGACCTATCAGACATATCTTTTCTTTTGTTTGTCATTTTAAAATACTTATGCTCAAACCTAAAGGACTCTACTAAAGTAAACTGCTCTTCTTCATAATCAAAAGGTATACCGTGAGACTTTAACTGATCTGAACAATACTTTTCGATTGATGATTTATACTTTCCTAATTGTTTTTTTTTAGATTTAGAAGTTCTTTTGTTTCTCTTCTTTCTCATCATGAGATCAAAGTTACTCCATAATTAATTGTTAGACGATAAAATACTTGAGAAATTTATAGCTTCTTGTTTATCTGATTGAAAATGAATTGATTTAAATAAAGGTTTTTTCTTAAGCCATGAGATAAAACCCGTTTGTGATGAGTTCATAACCATTCTAAATGGATCTTCTATAGGTGTTGGATAACCTCCTGTTTCTGTTTCTCTGACTTTTCTAACATGTAACTCACTGAGCTTCCTTATGTTATGGTCTGGTGATTGAACCTTTCGATGAATAGTCAGGAAGCAATCAGCTCTGTTTACGAACTTTCCGCCACCCTCTGTGTCTTCAGCGTATGGAGCAACAGGTAATCCGTCTGGTCCTTTTCTTCTTTGCGCTTCTGTAAAGGCATGAGTGTTTAACCATACAGCAACGTTGTTTGCTTTAGAGAATGTAAGAAAAGAACTAGCTGACTCATAATGATAATCGTGTACACCGATGTTACTTCCTTTCATGTCTAATTTAAGGCTATTGTATGGATCTATAAACACACCATCTACTGGTTGTTGTAATAAAATCTTTTCCATAAATAAGATTATATCTGAATAGCTGTAGACTTGATTGTTATTGATGATAGTGAAGTGCTCGTTTACCCATTCATAAGCAGCTTTTCTTTCATAGAAGCTCATATCAGAAACTTTTCTGTCTGATGCAAACTGCATTAATTGCATTTTAATAGACGCTGTTCTGTTCTCTGATGAATAAAGTATCCACTTCCATTTGTGTTGAATAACAGAGTTTACAATTAAATACAGTGCTGACGTGGTTTTACCTACGTTACTATGACCATTTATAATAACAAATTCTTTTTTATATCTAAAGTGTTCGTCAAGATCCTGATCTCCAGTGTTTAATCCGATTTCAATTTTACCCTGAGAGAAGTCATCTATCCATCTAAAGTCTTCATCATCAGAAGATATGAAAGACATATCCCCATCATTTATAAGTAGATTCCTTTCAGCTGACTGTTCGTTATCTATTAAGGCTTTTATAGGCATCTGCTTGCCTTTTTCAATACCATCAATAACAGTAATTTTTGCATGCTCTAAAGAATCAACATCTCTCTTCTCTATCTCCCTCATAATAACCCTTATAACCTCGTCTTGTTCCATACGTCCAGCAGATATGTATCCACCACAAAGTATAGCAGCCTTGTTTAAGTTCACCCACTTCTCACCATCTGGAGCATTACGTATCATACGTGCAGCTAAGTTTAGCTTCATGTAATCCGTATAAGAATATGCTTCGTTATCAGGTGTTTGTTTTTCTGCAAACTCAGATGTAAAAGCCCCAAACCTTTTTGAATTATCCTTGATGATAATATCAGGATCAAAAGATTCAAAGCAAGCCCTTGATTCATTAATGCCCGACTCATCAACCTCTAAACAATACTGTTTGTTAAAGTATGTACATAAAGCTCTAAAGTGATCACGATGTCTTTCTGGATTTGTTATCTTAACTAAGGCTTTAATACCATCCCCACTAGGTGATACCCAGCATGAGTGGATGTACTCATCAGTTGCTAATGCTTTTTTAACCTCAGCAACTTTAACGTGGTCAAAGTCTAATATAATAAATCCTGAGTGCTCGAACAAAGCATCATCAGCCCTAGACGAAAACTCCCCACTGAAACAAACAATGGGGAGCTCTTTCTTTTTAGGTTTTTCTCCAGACCTAATCTTCTCTATAAGAGACTCCGACTTCCCCTGTTGTATGCGTCGAAGCGCTGTTGGTATCGTTATGTGATGTGGACTCTTCGTATCCTTTATACTCTGGAATATTGTTACCTTCATTGTCTAATGCAATCATTAAAAGTATAAGATATCCAGCCAGATCCATAACGGTATCTTCTGTTTCTCCATGTACTCCTACGTTTTTTATTCTATTTAATTTATCGTCTATCCTAGCTTTAAGAGCTTCTATTCTGTCTAGATGAGAGAATATACCTCCAGGCTGTAATGCGCTATTACCGTAAGCAGAATTCTTTTTTAAAAGCAACTCTTTAATCTCGTCACTCTTTTCTATTATACTGGCTCTTATGTTCATCTAATGTTAAATTTGAGTGTGATAACTCCACACTATCTAATATCTCACGTATGATAACCTCTTTGTTTTTAGACTTAGCGGTGTAGTAAGTGTTACGTAGTCGTGACATTACTTTTTTATCATAACGCATGATATCAGATGGCGTGTCGTATATAGTGACAATCCACTCACAGCGCTCATGTATTTCCTTCCGTTTCTTGAAGGCTACACGAACCTGTGAGTGTTTTATCATTGGCCTTTTAGAAAGGCATTTCATCTGTAGCCATCTGAGCTGCTTCTTTTTTAGCTGCTTTTGCTGCTCGATCTTCCTTAGCCTTCTCGCTATTGTAATCATACACCGTAGTGTATGGCTTACCATTTTTCGATATGCCAGTTTTACAAAAAACATTTCCGCCATCACCATTCGATTGAACAGGTGTTGCGTATTTGTCTATCATCTCCTGCAGTTCAGTGACTTTATATTTCACTGTTACACCTGCAAACTTACCATCGTAATAACGTGGCTCTTCTGTGTACCCTACGAGTACCGAATCATACTTAGTATCACTCATAATTAAAATAATTTATAAATTATATTGAAAGCAAACTATTTGCTTTTACAATCTTATACATCGAAAACTGCGTAATGCGTTTCCGTTTTGTGTCCATTAGCTAGCCATTCTTTAATATTGACTAGTGCTTCATTAAACTTCATCTCACCCCTGAGCATTGTTTCATCAGTGCATTTAACTAATGCAGGGTAGTAGGGGTATGCCTTCTCTTGCACAACCCAATAGTAATTATCTATACCAAACACAGTTGAATATATGTATGCTTGAATATCATAAGACCAGCTGTTAACGTCATACTTAAATTTGTTTACACTTCTAGCGCTCTTGCTGTCTGTAATAAACCCATCACCAAGACAGTCAAGGAATCCTTTAAGTGGAACACCATCAATATCTTCATTGAACTCTACTTGGTATCGCCCTTTAAGATATGTATCTAACAATCCACAAGCATCTAATCTTTCAATCATTTCGTTAGCTTGTTTCCAATCTTCTTCAGAACATAACTCTTTACCTAAAGCTTCAGCTTCTTCTTGCATGTCAGACTTTATACTCTTGTACTCTGCAGTCATAGCAGGTCTTTTTGAGTCTTGTGTTTTCTGAGAGCATGACGCTAGGATCTGATCTGAATCAATAACCTTATATGTCTCAATAGCTTTATCTTTTTCGAAAAGAAGCATGTCGTATAGTGTACCAAAAGTTAAAGCTTCAGATTGCTTTTTGAGTTGCCCCCTCATATACATCTCCCAGAGACGCATGTCTCCAAGAGCGTATTTAATAGAGGAATAGGATAGGTGTTCCTTACCTACTGCTTCTTTAAGTTGTTGTCTTAGTGTCATTGTTTAATTGTATTGTAACCTAAAGCATGAATTATCATATCTGTTTTATTCATTTCAGCTTGGGTTGTATTAATTTCAGGTTTTTGCCTGTCTATAACTTTTAAGCTCTCCTTCCAATCTTCATTCATAGGTGTAATCTTTTTCCAATCTATAGAAGGAATCATTTCTAGAGCACCTAAAAAATCACCGTTCTTTAATTTTTTTTCATACTCTTCTCTCATTACACGAACTTTTTTAATCCTTCTTTTTGTCTGTCTGTAAGTTCTTCACCATACTTAGATAACACATTGTCATAGGCTTTCTTCTTATCAGTTGAAGATTTAATGTAACCTACAGCGCTGTCCATGATGTTAGCTTTAGTTTTTCTCTTCGGAGTTGATGCTGTTTCTTGCTGATGTATAGCATCTGCAACTTCTCCAGCCGAAGCCATAGAATCGTCTACTCCAATACCCATAACGGCTAATGCTCTACCAATAGCTGATGTCTCACAGTTTTCAATGTAAGATGTTTTGTTAATGTTACCATTAGCTTGAATCTCATGAGCATGACCAGTAGATATAACTCTTTGCGCTGTGTCTGCAACCGTTGCTTTACATACACAATGCTCTGAATCTAGCACCGTGAACTCTGTTGCAATGGTCCAATTTTCGTACTTCTTTTCTTGACGGAAGTACTTAACTCTTTCTTTTACCTCGACATATTGTTTGCCTCGGATGTTTACTGTTTTGAACTTGTATGTTCCCATAATGTATTTAAATTAATTGTGTGTAAAATTACGAATAATATTTTAATATTCAACTGTTTTCTCTATAGTTTTTTTTCTTTCTCTTAATATATTTATCTGTCTATCAATAAATTGTACTTGCATGTCTTTAGACTTAATCCAACGTTCAGTGACCATTTTAATCCCTACGTTTTCAGTTAGTTCGTACAAAGACTTAAAGGTTTTGTTTACCTTTATTTCCCTTTCTACACCCTTATGCATGTCTCTAATTTGAAGTAAGGTATAGTCGTTAAAGTATTCTGATATAGCTCTATTTGTTTTACTTCCATATCTAAACATGTTCTCATTACAAAACTGTATGAATAACATAAAGGATGTTTTTTTGTATTTAGAGTATAAACTTTCTTCTCTCATTTCAAATGGTCGCTTTAAGAATATAGTCATAAGCGCATTTATTTCTTTTTCTAAATCTTTAAAATCTTTTATAGATCTATTAGTAAGTATTGTCTTGTTCATTTATTTGGGCTTTAATAAATTCATGTATTGAATGGTATTTTGTTAGTACGGTCATCATTTTTGTAGAGGCTAATGCTATTTTTTTAGACTCGTATAAGGTGTCTATTCGTTCTTGTTCCGATCCTAGAAGCTCATCTATAAGGACTTCACCTGCTTGTTGAGAATCAATTTCATCTATCAAATCTTTAACAGAATCGTTTAATATCTCAGAGAATATTTTTGATATATCAATCGAGTCCCATAATATCCAGTCTTGCAGACCGTAAGCCTCTATATCGTGAACACATAGATCTGCAGCGCAATTTGTAGAATCGTTATTGTCTAGTCTCATGGCATTAACCCATGATAAAGCTTCTTTATCTGTCATTAGAACCCATAGTTTTTACACTCTTTTCGAAATACATCCATAGAGTTTATAAAATTAAAATTCTTTATAGTATTTGTCTTGTCGTACCTGTGCTCATCGTAAGCGTTGACAAATAAATTAAGCAAGTGTAAAGCATCAAGATGTTCTGGTCTTAGTTGTCTAGATGGATATGTTATATGTTCTTTACTCATTATTTATTATTTTGATAAGTTAGATAAATAGCTGTTATTACATAGAACAGCATTATAGGTATTATTATATTCATGTTAATTAAATTAGTGTGAGTGAGGGGAATCGAACCCCTCTACTAAACCAAATAAAAGCAGTCGGTCATATGATAATAAATCATGCAAAGGACACAACCCCTTTACAGGAAGACCGAATCCAGACACTCACAATGTTTTAATGCATAACCAATCCTACTTTATTAGAACGGTTAAACCATTTAGTAGCCATAACATCCGACTCCATAGCTGAGGTATACCCTGCGTTAACTAAGGACTCCATGTCATCAAAGATCTTACAATGCCTATGATTGTTATAATCAATAAGGTCATCACGAGTACCACCCTCACTGTATATAATATCAAAGTTTTCAGGCATGTTTGTTTTTAAAAATAAAGGAATAGATTTCGTGTAAGAATAAAACTTTATGTAAGGTAAAGCCTTAGCTATAGCCACCCATTTATCTATGTATTTTTTAGAGTAGTAATCTCCTGAGTCATGAACTCTTAGCATGTCTACATTTTTTTTCTTAAGCTCGGCTATCATTTTATCTACAAATGAATCGCATTTAGTAGCTAAATATCTATGTTGGAATGCAGGTGATACATTACTCCAAACATACGAGCCTTTTTGAGCATAACAAAATTTAGCACAAGCCCCAGCAAAAGGACAGGTTCGTTTCCCTTCTGAATCTTGGAATGCAGGTATACCAAAGTTAAAGACTCGTTGTCCAATAACATTGCTTGTTCTTTTTAGTTTAGTGTTTTGTGTTATTAAATGTGGCATCGGTTTATTATTTAAGAGGTAGTGTATTATATATATAATTCATACTGAATTATTATATATATAATACTACTACTCTCTAATGTTTCTTTATTCCATATCTCTCCAGTATCCACCAGCACAATCCTTAGAGCAAAACTGCCCTTCTTGTTCTACCTCATATGTGTCGCAGTAATTACATAAGCGAACTTCTTCTTCATTCTCCATCTTTACTTTCTTTTAATTTATTAATTTCTATTTGTAAATTCTCAGCCATTATACGCCATTGCATAGCCGCTTTGAGTAAGCTAGTCTTGGTGTTGGCTTTGAGGGCTGACTTAACTTGATCTTTTGTCCACCCATCTAATGGGTTAAATTCTTTTTCTTTACTCATTTTATTTTATTTTGTATTTCTCTCCATGTTGCTGGGTAATCATCGATTAGTATGCGTTTGAGCGTTTGCAACTCACTCCACATATCCTTGATTACCTTAGCTTGGTTCTTAATTGTTTTAGCTCTGTCTATTCTTTCTCTATTTTTAGCTCGTTCTTGTACTCCCATCGTTACATACAATTTACACATTCATTTATATCTTTATCTTCATCAAATACCATCGTGTTTACACGATCACCACATGACTCGCATGTATATTTACTCAATTCTGCTAAACGATTAACCTCGTTGTGTTCTGCTATTAGTTTATTGTCTTTCATTGTATTCACTTTTAGTTATGCTATTAGGTGAGTTGATTCACTTATCTATTCGGCTCATGTTAAGTTTGTTATCGTTCATCGTTATGTATTTTTATTAAATATACTGCTACGTTATATAAGTCCTCGATTGAACGCCATCTCTTTTGGTTGTTTTTCCTTAACGATTTATCAATCAGTTCATGCGGATCGAGTCCACCATTCTCTATCTTCTCTACCACTGGCATCAACCAATCCCATGAGGTGTGGTACTCCATATACAATGGAGGTTTTACCCCCATAAATTCTGCTATTAGTTTGTTATCGTTCATTATCGCTATATATATTTGCTATGTTATTAAATAGTCCTTCGTACTCATCGTATGTTTCGTTGTAGTATTTCATCACCCTAAAATGCACCTCATCCCCAAACCCATCTTCTCCGAAATTACCTTCACCAAACTTCATCTCAGTTATCTGAGTAGCTAATGTGTCTATCAACTCCATGAATTGTGAGTTGTCTATGTGTATTTTATTGTTCATTGTAATCCGTATTTATCTATGTATTCTCCTATCGTTCGCCTCAACCTATTTACTTTAATCTTGTACATTTCTATTGTGTTTTCTTGCTCATCCTTGATAAGTAGTTGTTCGTGTATAGTTTTCCAGAGATCATCTACTTGAAGTTCATAATTGTTTACTCGTTCTGAGTAAGCAAGGATAGTTTTTTGTAGGTGCTTGATCTTTTCATCCTTGTCCACTCGTTCTCTGTTTTTAGCTCGTTCTTGTACCCCCATAGTTATATAGTTTTAATTTCGTTTGTTGTTTCAATCCAGACCTTAGCCCCACAACTAAGCGGTTTATCAGGTGAGTAGATCACTCGCGCTGACTCCTTCCCATCCTGACCATAGATTACTACGCTGTCGGCATAGGTGTTAGATTTGTATGTCTTGCAGGTTAGCACAGGGTTTCTCTCTGAGTTCTTAGCGTTGGCTTTTATTATGTGTTGGTTAACGTGGATTACTGTTTTCATTATCGCTATATATATTTGCTATTGTATTAAATATCATCTCGTATTCATCGTACTTTCCGTTGTAGTATTTCATATTCGTGGTAAAAAGTGTTCGTCTTTGTTAAGCAGTCCCCTTATGTCGTGTACTATGTCATTAGTAAACAGCAGGTTAGTGCGTTCTACCTCTACCAATCGTTTACACCAATCCTCATGGTCTATGCACGTTTGTATAACATACCATAGGTTTTCTCTAAACCATTCGGGTAGGTTATCCCTTACCACGCTTATAGCTTGTGTTGTTACGTCTGTGTTAGGTATTCCTTCTAATGTTTCTTGATTCATATTGTATTGGTTTTTAATATTCAGTTGGTTCTCCATCTAATTCCAAGTCCACGTTACACGTTTCAGCACACTCCATAAGGAAGTCATCATCCCAATTTATAATCCCCATCTTGTGTCGCTTTATTTCTTTCTCCGTTAAGTCGGGGTAGAAGAACTTCTCGATGAACTCAGTACGTGTCATAGTCGGTGGTTTGGTGTACTCATCCACCATCTTACATATGTCTTCGTACAACTTTTCTTTGTTACCCTTGAGCCCGAAGTACCGCTTGACATCAGTAACTTTCCAGTGTCTATGCGGTTTCATTCCTCGTTTCCATAACCCAAGATCCCGCTTGGATACTATGAGATTCCACATCCCTTTGGATGATGCACCTCCGTTGATGCTCATGTCTTGCTTTAAGTCTTGTTCAAATTGTGTCATTGTTATATGTTTTAATAAATTCTACTGCTGATTTGTAAGCGTGTGATATGTCTTGATTGCATATACCCTCGTAGATATTCTTGATGGTAGTATTAGATATCTCTTCACTCTGCTCTGCCTCTCCGACTAAACATTTTTCTATGACTGGCATAAGCCAATCCCATGAGGTGTCGTATTCCATATCGTTAAGAGCTATTAAGAACCAATTCTTATCTCCTTCATACGGTAATAAGAATCGACTACCATCGAATTTTTCATGTTTAACTTCTTCCGCACCCATAAATTCTGCTATTAGTTTGTTGTCGTTCATGATGTTATTTCTTCTATTGGTTTTGGTGTTGATGTTGGTTATCCTCAGTCATAGCATCGTATTCATTTGCGTAATACTCGACTTCTTCTTGTGATATAAGGAAATCATATACCTCTTCAAGGTCTATATCCCATACGTTAAGAACGATTGCCTCGCCCATTATGTCATGCCCTATGTTACGTGCATGTAGTCTATCTGATGCTTTTTCTACTTGGTTTTTAGTCATGATGTTTTAGTTAAGTTTCTTTCTTCATAAAAGTCATATCCATAGCTTTCTAAATGATCTCCCATACCCTTACTCCACCTATCATAGATTATGCCCTCATCATCAAACTTTATGCATAAGACC
>Ga0209337_1000808_pt1 | contig 24971 bp, 14 predicted proteins | sample LinPmetageLP53_FD_184044 | JGI IMG/M metagenome (GOLD analysis project Ga0209337, IMG submission 184044) | Marine viral communities from the Pacific Ocean - LP-53 (SPAdes) (version 2) | ecosystem: Environmental > Aquatic > Marine > Oceanic | place: Pacific Ocean | collected 2010-02-08 | reverse complement strand
CTTTTAAATTTACAAGCCATCTATATATTTTTAATTACAATTGTTAGGATTTTCATCAAAGCTAATATCTTCATCTGGTATATCCTCTATAAGTTCAGTATCAGTTCTTTCAATCTTAAGTTCTGCTTCTACTTGCCCCTCTATATTTTTATCTATACTTTCAAAAGTAACTTCAGGATTATTAAATAAACTTTCCCCTACTTTAACTAAGTCAGTTGAAAGTATTCTTCCTCCAGCTACCTCCTCATTGCTAAATAAGTATTGTTGATACCCTAACGGTGCATCAGGAGTAGATTTATATGTTTTACCAGTAATAGGACTAGTATAGTCTGTAGCCATATTCATAAGATCTTTACTAACTTGATATTTTTTAGTAGCTACAAACTTAGTTAAATCTTCTGTAATATCTACTATATTATTCTTAGGAGTATATACTTGATATTTTTCTCCATTAACTTTAACAAAGTCATATTTATGTTCTTCTCCGTTTAACGCTTTTTGTAATTGTGTATCTTTAATTCTAATCAAATTGCCAGTAGAAGGACTTGTATACACAATAGCCTTACTACCATCTGGAAATTCAGAAAATTCTAAGAATGTAGGATTACCTTCAGCTGCTTCTATTATATTAGAATGCGCTATTATTTGACTAGCTCTGTCAAAGTCTTTATCTTTAAAAGCTTTCATAGTAGCTTCTTGAGCTGTTGAGTTTAAGTTAGCAGTACTTAAAGGTGTAACTCTAGGGTCACCTTGCGGATTGTTCTTGCCTCTAATTACAGCTATTACTTTACCAGACATTATATTTCCTATAGGAGTAGCACCTACTGCTGTAGTTATAGTCTCTGCATCTCCTTGATCTAAACTAGAGTCAACATCTCCTAAGTCAAATTGTTTCATATAACCACTAGTTACTCCTAAAACAACTTCGTTTTTACCAAACACGGCTTCAGGATGTGTAAAGAATGGAGTTCCATCTTCTTTAATTGCATGATTAACATTTTGGGCCCCACTCATAACTTTAGAGATTTTAGTTGTTACTACTTCTCCGTTCTCAAGTTTATTTGCAAGAGCTTTTCTATCTAGTGATTTAGACTCTGCTAGTTTACCTACGTATTCATTTCCTATCTTATAGTAAATAGGAACATATTCCCAAGCGTTTTCTAATCCTTCTTCTTCTACTCGTTCTGTAAAATAATCATTAGGTCTTACTTCAAAAGTAACTTCTGTACCTACAATATCTGGAGCTAATAATAAGTCTTGATTAATTGTTATTATTTGTCCATTACTCATATCTGGTACATATCTTTCTGCGCTACCTGATTCATCTACTACAATTCTACGAGGAGCTCTTCTATCATATGTGTCTTCCCCTACTTTTCGTACTTTATCTATGTTAGCGGCTTTTACTTCTAACTCATTAGTACTAGTATTTTCAATTCCTTCATTTTCTATTGGAGATGCTGGTCTTCCTAACTCTTCCGCAATAGCAGCAAAAGTATTACTTCCATAATGATTAAATTTAGGGTTATCTGCATCTAATCTTCCTCTATCTATAAACTCTTGATCAGTTAACATTTTATTATCAGCAAGATTAAACCCTGCTTTTAAAAAGAATCCGTCTTTAGCAAAACCTGAAATTGGAGTCCACATTCCTTTTGATGCAATACCGGTTCCAGTGCCACTAGATTGATACATTAAAAAAGTATCACCATCAGTAGTTCCAATTTCTATAACTGCTCTACCCGCAATGTTACCAAAGTCATTTAATATTCTCCACTCTGCGTTAGTATCATCTAATTTTTTTCCTAAATCAATTATCTTTTGAACTTGTTGATACTTCTTTTTATCTTTACTGTTAGTAACATTTTTTGTATACATCTCCTGCCCATTTTCTACTGGTGTTGGAGATACTAGAGCTGGAGTAGCGATTTCTTTTATATCTAATTTACTCCAATCAAAAGTCATATTTTCTTTAGTAAACGATCTAGTATCCTTAACTCCTAGTAAACTGTCCATTATTGACATTAAATTACTTTTCACATCGTTTAATGTAGTAGTAGTATTCTCATTAAATACCATAGATGCTGATATACCCGCTCTTCTACCTTTTCTATATATACTACCATCTACTACTGTAAATACTTTTTTACCGTTTTGAATAGATTCTTCAAATATTCTTCCTCCTACCTCCCATGATTTACTTCTAATATCTTGTATTTTAATACCTGGTACATTAAAAATAGTTGTACTCATATCCCAACCTGATAACATATCACCAGTCACATGAACTTCATATTCAGACTTTTTAATTCCTTCATTAACCTCACTAGTTTGTTGTGGAGATGGTGCAATTAAATTTCCTAAATCAGTAGTAGATCCTTCTTGTCTTAAGTCTTCTGTAGAAATACCTCCTATTGAAACAATTTGCATAGGAGTACCTGGTTCACTTTGATTATCTTCAGCTTTATTAGCGTTACTATTCTGAGTTATTATAACTTGCTTTTGAGTAGCTTTTTCTTCATTATTAAACTTCTCTTCTGCTACATCTTCTTCTACAACAGCTTCCTGTTCTTCAGCGATTTCTCCAATATTCTTATCTTCTCTTTCATCGATTGGTCCTTCAGCTTGTTCTGTAATTCCTTGTTCAGTTGGCTCTGCATTTTGGTTAGGGTCGTTGTCTTTCGCATCTTGTAAACGTTTTAATTTTGTTTGTTGGTAATTTATTTTATGTTTAAGCTTTTCTTGTTTATCTAGTTCTTTAAGCATTAAAGCTTCTTTATTTTTAATATCACTAGTTGCTTGTCTCCAAGACTCTAAATCATCTGCTTGTTTATACCCATCTAGAAGACTTTCTTGTTGAGCTATTTCATCTTGTAATTGTTTTACAGCATTTTCTGACTCTGATAATGTAGTATTGTAATCTTCAATTGCAGCGTTAGCTTTGTTTTCTACTTTTAAAATTTCAGGATCCGTAGGAGTAACATCTTCATTTCTAACTTTTAATATTCTTCTTCTATTTGCTATTTGTAATTTTAGTGATCTTATCTTACTCTTTAACTCTTTAAGGGCTGGATCATTTTTAAGTTCTTCTTTAGTAGCTCCTGCCTCCTGTATGTAGCTAGTTCTTAAATTATCATATACTTCTAAAATTTCATTTAATCCTAACTCTAATGAATATATTTCTTGTCTTAAGCTATCAGATGTTTTAGCTCCGTGCACACCTTTAGTCCCTAACTCTTTATCTACTTCTTCTACAACAACTTCTTTTTGTTCTAATATCTCTTCTCTAACTTTTCCTAATTCTGAATCTACTTTAAATTGTTCAGACATTAAAATAGCATAAGCTAATGTGTCTACTCTGTTTTCTGGTCCCCATATTACTTGTCTATTCCCATACTCATCAGTTAGTCTAATTTTCTTTATTCTTCCTGCTCTAGTTCTAACTATTGCAGCTAATGGGTCAAGCTCTCTATTATAAAGTTTTACACCATCAACTTGGAACTCTCTCCCATCCTCACTAATTACTTCTACTTTCCCAACATTGTCTGGTTTAAATGCTTCTTCAAGCACACTGTCCTCTTCTATAGATGGAACCTCTTCTTCTACTACCGGCTCTTCACTTAGCTTTTTCTCTAAAACATTTATAGCTGTAGATAAACCTGCTTTTTGTGTAGGAGTTAAGTTAGTTCTGTCTATATTTTTTAATCTTTCTAATTTCTCTGAATCACTTTCATTAGGCTGCTCTGACATATACTTTCTATACTCATTAGCCTCAGCATCTCTAAGCTCCATTAATTTTGCTTTACCTTTAGAGGCAATTTCTGGAGATGCATTTTCAAAATCAACATCTTTAAAATCTTCTGAAGTTTGTGCATTATCAACAGCTTCTGCTACAGTCTTATCTATCTTATTTTGTTTAGCAATAGCTTCTCTCTCTTCAATCTCTCTCTGCATTTCTGCCTGCACATACTCATCTGAAGATAATTTATTATAAGAATCAATTGCAGAATTATTAGATTGTAATAGCCCCATATAATCTTGAGCTTGCTCTAAAAATTTATCTGCTGCTATAGGATCTGTTAATCTTAAATTATCTGCTATTTGTTGAAGTCTATCTCCAGTATTTTTTAATTGCTCTAAAGAATTGTACTCACTAGCAGGAGAAACTTCACCAGTCTCATTTTTAAGTAAATCTATACCTTTAAAAGATGGACGTTGTTCTTGCAGTGCTCCATGCACATCAAGTTGAGGTCCTGTACCGGCATAAGCACTACTTTGTAAAGAAGTATCTAAAGTATCCTGCATCTGATTAGTAATAGAATCCATTCTTCTATTTCTATCTTTAATCTCAGAACCATAAAATATTAAGTTACTCCTTAAATTTTCTTGTTTACTGTATACTGCATCTTCTGCAGCTCTTTCTTCTTCAGACATCAACAGTCTTGGAAGACCTGATGTTTTATCTTGTAAAGGAAATCTTTCATTTACGTTGTCATAAGTTTCTCTAAAGTTATTTAACTTTTTTATAACACCGTCTAGAATTTGATCTTGAGATTTATTTGTAGAATCTTTTAAAGTTACTGACTTACCAGAGTTATTTTCTTGCGGGTACCCATAAGCACTCATAAACTCTGACTCTGGTAACTCTTTAGAATCTTCTAGCTTTTGTAACATTACATCAAACCCTCCTCTTTCAAGAGCTTCTAATGCTTGGTATTGTATAAGTTTAAACTGCTCATCTTTAAATGATTTATGGTCTCCTTTTTGAAGAGCGTCATGCATTCTTTTAATAACTGCAGAGGAAGCTTCAGCTGTTTGATACCTTTGATTTGTTTTATCAAATATCCCACTATTCATTAAATCTGTAAGAGCTTGAGCATTATTTTTTCTATTAGTGTATTGTTTCCCTACAATAGATTGTCCTCCCCCCATAATACCTCCAGTTAAAAATCCTATTAAAGCAGATTCTAAACCTTCTTTAGAAAGCATAGCGTCTGCTGCTGCATTTAAAGCTTTAGACATATCTCCATGTCCTCCATTATTATATTTATCTGTGTGATAAGTACTAGAAAAAGCACCACTACCAAACTGCAAACTTTCCTGAACTGTTTCTCCCATACCATTTGCAAAAATAGGTCTTAATCTAGATAAAGATTGTGCAACAATTCCTTGCTTAGCTAAATTATTAACAGCTTGATTTGCTGCTGCATCAAACATAACATCTGTATTAGCTTTACTCATACCTTTAAAACCAGTTACTTGTTTACCAAACATAAGTAAATTTGTCCCCATAAGTACTGGCATTTGCATAACAAAGTTAGTGTTACCCGCAGCATAAGACACATCTTCAAATTCTTGCAATTTCTGTGCCGGTATATCACCTTCAGTCATACCTGGACGTTCTTGTAAATAGTGCTGAACTAAATTATCATAAGTTTGACTTTGTGTCTCTCTAGCTTCTACAGAACCTTCTGCTAAAGACATCATAGCACCTGCTTCTAACATTTGTGTAGCTGTTCTTAGTCTAGTAGCTAAACTAGCTCCTTGAGTAATATTTTTAGCTAAAGATGTTCCGTTTATAATAGCTTTAGATGCATTATAAATACCCATTCCTTTAGCTGCCGCTCCTACACCTTTAGTTAATAGGCCACCTCCTCCAGTTGCCCACATAGTAGCAATAGATCCAACAGAATACCCTATACCTCCTGCAACTTTATCTGCCCAAAAGTTAGCTGTACCCATTCCTTCAAGAACACTCAGCTCTTGTTCTCTTTTAGTATAGTAGTTAGGCATATGCTCACGCATCCACTCATTAGTCTTATCTACAGTTTTACCTACAACATTATCATAATAAGCTCCACCTGTCATTAACTCCCCCATACCAGCAAAAAATCCAATTGTATTTTCTGCAACTGCACCTAATGCAGTAACTCCCATTTTAGCTAAACCATTACCCCATTTTTCTGCAGTAGATTGATTACGAGCTCTTAATTCTTCCCAATCTAAGTTTCTACCTAAAGGGACTCCATACTTCATGAATCTATCAATATCTTCTGAATAGTTCATTGATTTTTCACTCCCCATAACACCTCTACTAACATTAAAATCTGTACCCATTGTTGGAGTTTTAGGCTGAGGAGTAAAAGCTTCTCCTGTAAAAAAACTTGTTTTAGGTAAATTAGTATCTGGGTCTATAGTAGAATTACCTCCAAGAGGTTCTCCTGTAAAAAAACTTATCTTTTGTTCTGGCATTATTAAATTATTTTAAAATGGAAGTAATCCTCTAACATCAAGTTCATATAATTCTTCTGCAAATTCTGGAGAAGTTGATAATATACTTTTTGTTTTCATTTTTGTTACACCATTTTCATCTTCTACTGGCATTGTAAATGTAACATAGTCCCCTCCGTCAGTTGTAAAGTCAAAATTAATCTCTCCTCCACCTTTAATTTGAAAACTGAAATCATCTACACCTTTATTTTTAGCTCTATTTTTAGCTTCTGCTGCTCTATATAAAGGAGTATTCATATATTGAGACATTTGAGTATTATTAAAACTATGTCTAGGAACATATAGTTGTGCTGTATTACCCATACCATTTTTAACAATTAAAGTAACACCTCCACCATCTGGTCCTGGAGACTCATTGAATAAGACTTGTGCAACTTTAATCTCACTTGTCGCCCAAGATTCTCTCTCTTGTTTAGAAAGCTTCTCACCTAGTCCGTCTGAACTAGAAATCTCTTCTCTAAACGAATCTATTGTACCCGTCCCACTATGAAGACTTCCTCCGTATCCTATATTCATTGATCTTTCTACTCCTACTTTTGTAAAATAGTCTGTAAATATTTTAGTAGTTGCTTGAGAATGTTCTTCACTTATACCAGGAGCTGTTGTACTCCCCGTACCACTTACTTGTCTTTTTGCATTCTTTTTTAAATAGTCACTAAGATCTTTATCTCTAGATTGGATATACTCATTTTTAAAATTAAGCATATCATTAATTACTTTTTCTTGTCTATTTTTTGTACTACCAAACATTCCTGCTACATTATAATCTTCTTTTAATATTCTGCTAAATCTTTGCACTGCATCTAAAGCTTCTTTAGCTCTTTGATTATCTGCATTATTATTAGAACCTAACGCAGTAGGGTCATATGTGTTAGCTATTTTTTGAAGTTCATTTATTGTGCTTAAAGCTGTTTCGTAGTCCATTTCTCTACCATATAATTTATTTATAGCATCAACCATTTGAGATCCAGTTATACTTTGTTTTCCTCCACCGTAAGTACTTTGAAATGTATTGTTTAAGAATAGTTCTTTTGCTTCTGCATCAGTGTCATCAGAATACCCATTAGCTTTACGTGCTTCTGAAAGAAGTTTTTCTTGTATGTCTTTTTCTAAATTAGAACGTTTTAGAGCAAGCTGTGTGGGCTCTAATATACCTTTAAGTTCATCAGGAACATTTCCATTTAATATATCTTCTTCAGTAAATCCTGTAAAACCCTCTCCTCCTACACCTGACTCTATATAAGCTTTAACTGCTTCAGTACTATTAAATCCATTTACTGCACTCTGTTTATTTTGATCTTGCAAACCTATATAATTATTAATAGACTTAACAGTATTTCCTCCTGGATTATCTACTTGTATAGATTCTAAAGGGACACTAAAATCTGCTACGTAATTATCTAATCTATCTTTATAATCAATTAAATATCTAGAATCCCAGTCTTGAATATCTTCAGTAAATACATTATTCATCACATGAGTTGATCTAGCTACACCAGTTTTCCTCATAACTTCTTCTTGAATTCTTTGGTTTTTAAAAGCTTGTTTACGCTTAAGTATTAACTCTTCACTGTCAGCAATACCTTCACCTGGTAATAATTCTTCTGCGTAGTTAATTTGATCTTGTAAAGCTTCCATAGTAGCTATAGTTTTCTTATCCGTTTTACCAGACGCTACTAACTCTGCTAATTGTCCTTTTAAACCTGCATCTTCTACATCTTCTGGATTACCAAATAAAGTTACTGATAAACTCTCTTTAATATCTTCGTCAGCTACATTATAACTCCTCATATCTCCTACTTGATTAAGATAAGCTTGCACATTTGGATCAGATATTACATCTGCTACAACTGCATCTACTCTATCTGGAGATATTTGTTTCCATGTATTACCTACTTGTCTTTCATACATAGCATCAGGACCTTGTCCTACTCTTCGTATTGTAGATCCTCCTTCTGCAGCTTCTAACGCTTCCATACGTTCATCAATTATAGCACTAATATCTTGGTATGCTACCATTCTAGTACCACTAAAAAAACTTCCATCATCTATAGTACCATCTTCTCTTTTTTGAAGGCCGTTATATCCTTGAGTAGATAAACCCATTGCATGGTTATATTGCTCTTCAGAAATACTGTTTTCACCGCCTGAATTTAATCTTTCCTTAAGCTCAGTTTGATATGCAGCAACTCTATCATAATTTTGTTTAATAGGATTATAAGACTGAGTAAACTTTCTAGCATCTCTTTTAATAGAAGTCCCCATAGTTTCATAGTCTCCTCTCCTTGCGTTTTCTGCTAGCTTAGCGTTATATTCTGTTGCTAATTCATTTTTTAATTCTTGGTCTCCTTCAAAATCTGCAGCACTCATTCCATCTACAGCTGCAGTTAATTCATCGTCTGCTAAAAAAGCATTAGTATATCTATCTCTTAATTCTTTATTTATAGCTACAGATTGCGGATCTCTATAAACAGATTGGTATTGTGGTAAATTATATCTAGCCATTTATTATATTTTTATATTTTTCAGCTTCAGTATTTTTTTCATCCATTTTTGCTTCCGAAGTATTGTTAGTATAGTTAGCTACTAACATATTAATTTCTTCTTCAGTTGCATCTGGATTTGCTTTTCTAAAAAGATTTCTAAGTCTATCTCTTTGATAAACTCCATCAGTTCCAATACTTCTTGCTAATCTTTCTTGTCCTCTATATTGCATAACATCTCCTGCTAATCCAGCTATTCCTTGAACTCCTAATCCTATACCTTGATATTTCATAGCTTCTTGATCATCTTTGAGCTTTTGTCTAGCTTGATCATTCATTTGACTTATTTGATCCATTCTAGCTGTTTCTGCTCTAGATAATTGTGCATTAGTCATAGAAGCTTGTTGAGCTCTTTGCATATTATTTATAGACATTTGTTGGTTCATTTGAGCTTCTCTGTTAGATATATCTGCATTTGCTCTAGTTTCAGCTGCAGTAATTTTCATATCACCTTCTTGTTTTCTTGCATAAGCAGACATCTTATTTATTATATTAGCTGGACCTCCTCCTGAAGTTTCAATAAACTTGTTAATACCTCTCATGTCTGCAGCATTTCTAGACCTTTCAGCGTTATAGTTAACTCTTTCTAGAGTAGATGCTTTTCCTCTTTCTGCAATAATAGGAGAAGTAAATCCAGGAGTATATACAGACTGTTCTGCATCATCTTGTTTACGGAATATTGCATAAGCTGCTGGAAATAATTGTGCAAGACCTGCAGTATACGCTGCTAAAGGTACATCACCTTGAAGAAATCGTGCTTTGAATTTTTGTAAACGTGTTTTATCTTCTTCACTTCCCTCTTGATTTATTATTTTTTCTATTTCGTCATCAGGTACACCCCCTGACATTGGTTCTTCTTGTTGTGTTTTCCAACTCGGTGTATCATAAAGTCCAGGAAAAGTTTTTTCCCATTGCTCAGGCGTTACTTGCCTCATAGGGAGCTTTATAAGAGATTCTTCTTCTCGTTTTTTAGGTGTAGTTTCTTTTACTACTACTTTCTTTTTCTTTTTCTTTTTTGGCGGTGTCGTTTCTTCAACTACCTCTTCAACTAATTTATTTTCTTCGTCAATTATTTCTTCTTCTGTAGGTCTAAGGAAATTATTAAAATACTGCTCTGGATTAGGATTTATAAACTCATTATTACTAATTTCATTGTATATAGGTTTTCCGTCTGAAATATCGTCTAAGATATTATATCTATGAGCTATTGTACTATCATTAAGTAATTCTGGTGGATACCCGCCTCCTTGATAGTTCATAACTCCCCCAAGTTTAGCAACTTGTTTAGGATTTCTACCTGCAGCTTTTTCTTGCATCTTAGCTAACATATTAATTTCTTCTTGATCTCCACCGTTAGCTAATATCTCTTTATGCATCTCAGCATACGATTTTCCACCTTTTTTTAAATGGTCAGAAAAAAAGTAATCTCTCTTACCTCCTTTCTTAGCCATGTTAACTTTATCCATAGTTTCACCTCCTTCTACTTCAGTTTGAGAATCTACCATAATACCTCCTTGGTCATGACTTTGTCCTATAAACTCTACAGCATCACTTCCTGGTATAGGTTGCATTTCTCCTCCTGGTAATGCCATTCCTCCAGTTTCTTTTTTCTTTGGATCAGCAATTTTAATGCCTGTATAGTTACCAGGTCTTCCTCCTCCTATTATTCCTAGTACACGACTTCTATCCGCACTAGACATATTAGCCCATTCTTCATCTGTATATGCGTCTTTTCCAGATCCAAATTCTCCTTTCTTTGGAGTCCCACCTTTTTTATACTGTTGCATTTGATCGTACATTCCACCATCTTGGAAATTTAAAGACACACCTGCTCTAGGAGTTTTATTAGTAAAGTCATATGATAAATCACCAGACAATCTCCCATAATTACCTTTTAAACCTAAATTCAATCCTTGATTAGGAGACCCTTCTGTTCCATAAGATAATGTAGGTCCTCCAGAAATATTAGTTCCTTTTCTAGTTGTACCTGATTTTAATAAACTTAGATTAGCATCTATAAATGGATTCATTGTATTGTCAAGAGTTGCGTCCCCAGTTCCTATACCTGCACCAATATTTGAACTCAAAGAAAGGCTATTGTCTCTATTTAAATAATTATTATGAAATCCTCTTAATCCAATAGAAGAATTATAAGCTTTTTCGTTATCTGATATAGATATAGGTCCTGCATTAGTTCCAGTAAAATCAGTTTCAAATCTTAAACCTGAAGTGCTTTTACCATAATTTCTACTTTCTAAAAGTGGAGCACTCATTTTTGCTCCTGTTCCAAATCTTTGACCTTCAGATGTATTAATGTTTTTACCCTGCAGTGTAAGATAAGGATTACTTAATCCTCTTCTTTTGCCTCCAAGTTGGTACTTTTCTCTTAATTTATCTATAAACTTTTTTCTAAACATATTTTATTATTTTATTTTAAGCAGCATATCCATATCTAGGCGTCCCCATTCTCATCCCTCCCGTTTGAGCTACTACATTCCTACCTAAATCATACCCTGAATAAGTTTTATTTTTTAATTCTCCTGCTCGTACAGCAGCAACGTTAGATCCAAAATTTGCCATTAAATCTTCATTGCTTCTAGTTACTATTTTTTTAACTTTTTTCTTATATTTACTTTCAGCATCTTCTTTAGCTTTTTTCTCAGCATCTCTAGCTTTACTAGACCCAAAGAGTTCAGTTCCTAGACCCCATAAAGCTCCTACCCCAGCACCAATTGCAGTACCTACACCAGGTATAATAGAACCAATTGTCGCTCCAGTTCCAGCGCCTTTAAGCATAGACCCACCTATATCACCTGCATTTGATGTAGTAGGATCATCATCTCCCCAAAGAGCATCAACTCCATATCCTAAACCAGTTCCTATTAATCCAATACCTGCTCCAGATTTAGCAAATGAACCTATTGATTTACCAATACTAGCACTTTTTGATAAGCCACTAGCTGCTTGAGATCCTTGATTAACTGTTTGAGCAGCTAATCCAGTTGCAGGAGTAGATAACGTTAAACCAGTCTGCGCACCATCTTTTACAAGCTGTAGTCCTTTTACTGTTTGTCCCGTCCCACCAAATATACTTCCAACAGCTTGTTTACCTGCTCTAGCACTAGTATAAATATTCCTAGCATCTTTGAAAGCTCCCGTTAAAGTAGAGCCTGAAGATGGCGTTATAAGTCCTGCTTCAGTTGCTGCAGTACTTACACCTTTCAATCCTTGTTTAACCATACCTTGCGTTGCTTCTACATTTTGCGCAGCTACTGCTGCATCTAATTGTCCTTGTAAGTTACCTTCTTCTTCACCTTGTTCTAAAAGTGTTTCTGCATTACCTTGAGTAACTCTCCCGGATTCTAGTAGTCTGTTTTTTTCATTTGTAAACCCTTTCATTCTTTGTTCTTGAAGTGCAGGATTATTTTCTTGATATACAATACTAGAAGTATTTAAAGGTGTATTTCCTTGACCAGTGCTTGCAACAGTATTATCATCATACATACCTCCAGGTTCATACTTTCTAATTCCCCCTGCATTATATGTTTTAGCTGTAGAACCTGGTAACCCTGATCTATCACTAGAAGTATAATTACTTGTTAATCCTATTCTTCTTCTGTCATTAATTTCTTTAAATCTTGCTTTATATTCTGGAGTGCCCTTAACAAAAGATTTGTCAAATTGGTCTACAGTTTCTTCTTTTAGTCTAGTAGAATATTCTTTTCCATTATGAGTAAAAGTTTTTTCATAGTTAGCTCTAGCTTGATGAAAAGCTTCGTTATAAGTATAGTCTGCAGGTTTTTTCTTACGACTATTATGAACAGATTTATACTTAGCTTCTGTTTTTTCTTTATATAATCTAGTTGCCTCTTTCCAAGGTAATCCTGAATTTTTGTCAACTCCTTTACCTTTAACATAAGTTAATTGAGGTTGCTGCATATCATTACTGTATTGCACATTTTCTTGGTCAACAATATTACTATAAGAATTTGACATTTCTTGATCACTTTTATCAGAACTATAATCAAAGCCTCCTACATTATATTTACTTTTATAACCCCCCATATTATATTGAGGAGTATTTAAATTTTTTATTTTTTTTAATTGTCTTGATGTCATTTTATCTGTATAGTTTACGTATTACTACATTTGTAGAATACAAATTTAATAAATTATTTGATATATTATTGTAAATTAAACGAATTCCTACCCATTTATCTATAAATTTACGTCTTTGGTCCCAAGTTTTAGTTACATCTATGTAATTTGTGTTTATAGTTTGACTCATTCCAGTTATATTAAACATTGGATTTATAGAAGAAGTTGTTAAAGTTCCTGTATTCACTCCTCCAATAATATTAGAATTTGTTGATGTGTAATAATTACTTGTATTAGGTAATCCTAAAGTTCCTGTTTGATCTACTAGAGCTGCTAAGTCTCTAAACGCATTAACTTTCCAGCTATTTCCAATTCTTCTTGTGTTCACTAAATATTCTAATGCACTTTCTCCTGATATTTGAAATGTATTATATACAAAGAAACTAGTAAAACCATGCTCTAATACTGAAATACGAGATTGATTTAAAGTTTCTAAAGTATAAGCAAACGAAGATAATAATGAGTCTGTTGTTCTAACTTCATTATGTATAAATTCAAATTCAAATAAATAATGAGATACAGTTTCTAGCCAGTCAGCGTTACTATAAAAATTGTTAGTATTCTCTTGATATAGTATTCCATGGTTAGTGGTACTGTTATGTTTCCAAATTCCTGCATTACCATAAGTAGTTCCCTCATAAGCTGTTAAATCATTAGCAATAAAACTTGCACAGAATGGATAAATTGCAGCGTTTATCATACTATTAGTACAATATGTTAATGTGTTGTAAATATCTGTAACAGAGTAAAAATCTGTAGAAGTGTTAAAATAAAGATACGGAATATAATCATGAAAACTACCCCAAGCATTAAGTTCAGGGTAATAAGATATAGTCCATCCTGAACATGTAAAGAGAGGAGAAGTTTCGTTTTTAGAACAAGCCATTTTTAGTGGAGCCCAATGACATAATGTTTGCCCCCCTAAAACTATTTTTCTAGGACCCCATTGTTCATATCTACATTTTTCAGAATTAAACCTAATTTTATTTAAAGGAGTAGCAGTTCCACATGTTGTTATTCCTGTAGATTGTAAATTATAATTTGTTATAAATAAATCTGTAGGTATAAATTCTCTTTTTGTTAATATAATTCTTTTATGTAAAGGATCATAAACAGAATGAAAGCCCATTCCTTGTATTGGATTATCTATACTACATCCAGTATATCCATATTCTTCAAGAGCAAAAGCCATGTTATCTTCAAACCAGTTAGACATTCCTAAAGAACTAATTTCATTTAATTTATCTCCCATTAAAAAGATCTTTTTAGAATTACCATCTACAAAGAAATACCCACTTCTAGTTGTTAATGCAGCCCATTGAGATTGAGTGCCCCCAAAACCACCTTTAGTTTGGATTACCTCATCAGGCTCTTGTTGGAATATATCTCCACTACCTACAAAGGCTTCACTACCATCTTTCATTTGCATAGATTGTTTACCTTTTGCAGCATATAAACTTTCTTGCATGTGGAAATAAAGTAAGTTATTAAAAGTAGATAATCTCCATAAATCTCCCCTATGTTTAGGTAAATCTTTAAATTGATTAGCTTTAAATATTCTATAATTATCTATTAAACTGCTTGTATCTGTTTTTACACTTCTATGCGTTCGTGTTGGAAAATCACTTTGATCGTCTTGAAGTATAGGTAAAGGAAATGCTGGTTTTATATCATTAACTGCAGAGTAATTACTGTTATATTTAATATTATCTTGTAGCCCTAGATCATATTGCCCTACTGCTTTTAATATCTCTGATCCAGAAGTAGCTGGGAAATACGTAGACGAAGAACTTTCAATATGCCTAAAATTAATATTATCTGAAGACTCTACAATTTGATAGTATACAGCTCTTACAGGATGAGAGTTGTGCTCACTGTCTGAGTATGTAACTCCTGTAGAAACTCCATTCCTACAAATAAAAGTATCTCCCCCAAAAATATGAAACTGCTCCCATCCAGGAGTATACAATGACCCACCATATGTTCTTTGAATTGCTGATTGTAAAGTGTAAATACTATAATTTGCAGTAATACCATAAACAGTTCCTGTATTATCTACATAATCAAAATCATAAGCCTGCCCTGTTGTTGGGGAAAGTGGACTATCTTCAGGTAATGCTTCAATAGCCTCATTATCCCAGAAAATAAAATTATTTAAATCCTGACCTAAAACTTCAAAGCCAGTCCATATTAACTCTTGATTATCAATAGATTTATATACATCAGTTTTAAAAGAGCATAAATTATCTATATTATTTCTTTGACTTCTATTACACCCAGTTACAGGAGTTTGATTAGATGTACCACTCAGACCAGTTAAAGGATCTCCTACTAGTAAAAACGGTCTTTCTCCAAGTGTAATGCTACTACCATATCTTGAATAGTCTGAACAACTACTACTTAAAGATTGTGAGCTAGCTTCTCGCTCATGCCTATCTTTTAAACTATATATAATTGTACTTTCTCCTTTTTCATTAGTAATTGTTCCTCCAAATCCTAAAGACTCAGCATTAAATACACTATCGCCTCGCATGTAACTTATAGCCTTTTGCCCTATAACTCTTGGGAGAGAGAATGGCCTAAAGTCATTACTCCATCCTTCTGAATCTTTAGATTGTATAATATTATAATGACATCCTATAAAAAGTGCGCTATTGACTTTTTCAGCCCAACAATTGTATGTAGTATCATACCCCCATATTTCTTGTAACCTTTTTAAAGGTGGGTTAAATTGAGTGTCCTCTATTATTTCTGTATTCATCTTTTTCTCTTGGCGTAGACTTGGACCGTTCCAACAAAAATTTCTTACCTCATATACTGGTTTAATATGAGTGGCTGAACTTAAACTATTCTTTGTTCGTGTTAAATGAAAATCTGGGAAATGAAAACTTTTATAACCATTAGTTGATAAAGTAGTATTTGCACCATCATATATATGAAGATAATTTTTATAAAAACTACTCCAAATAGCAAAAGGATGTTTTCTAAGTATAGAAATAGACTCTTCACTTAAGTTAGCCATAATCTGTGCGGCATCATCAAGCTGGCCAGCAGCCCAAGCTTCTTTACACATTCCTATTTTAGCGTTATCATACAGCATTGGAATTGAAGGAGCTTGCCCTATAATAGTTTTATTTGCATGTCCTCTTTTAGCATAATATATTTTAAATCCTTGAACTTTATCTGCTATACTTTTAGGAATTTTTATATCGTCTAGTGTAAATCCTAATGCTTGTACTGCATGTTCAACTTTTACATCATTATAGTGAAAATCATCAACTGTTATTGCATTTGTTTGTACTTTAAATTTAATTTGAGAATGAGTAGGATTATGTTTATGCCATCCTAATGTACTTCCAGGTAAAGGATTCCCAGACGAATCCCAAACAGTGTCAAAATCCATACACCCACTAGCAAACATTACATTTTTCTTATCATTATTATTAGGATACGCATCACTTGGCCCAGGATCTACCATATCAAAATCCCACACATATCCTATTTCAACTCTGTCCCCAGCATTAAGATCAATATCAAAATAGTTACCGTCTCTCATATCTACAACATTCCAAGTATGAGAAACATTTCTATGACCAGGATAAGTGGTTTGATTCCCACCGGTATTAGTACATGCACATAATTCTCTACCAGACTTAAAAGGATTACTATCAACATATCCAGTACCATTATCTAAAGGGTGTCCAACTATAGTACTTAGGCCTTCCCAATAACTTTGGCCACCATTATAAGTTCCATTACTTACTCCTCCACTAATCTTAGTATCAACATTATTAGTGTAGGTATTTGTAGGATCAGTAACTCTTCTAATCCTAGCTACTACAGAAACTTCTTGATTAGAAGCAGGGATTACATCATCATTTACATCTACTGCATTTGCGTACCACATAGTTACCCAAATTTTTACATTTAACTCTTGATCTGCAGTAAATGTTCCAGTAGAGCCATCCCAAAAATGATTAAATGCATTTATTTGCATCGCTGTTGGATGAGTAACAAAAGTATTGTCTAGCGGATCATAACTATCTTCACATGGGGGGTTTGAAATAGGTAAAGGCTGAAAATTAACATCTGCTTCTTTACTAGGATCATATGTAGTATTAAGACCAGGATTAACACCGTAAGGGTGAGAGTCTGTAAATGCTAACCGTTTAAAATAAGATTGCATAGTATTGTAAGTAGCTGTTGCATGGTTTTGCCAATTTTGTGGGTAAGAAGTATTAAATCCTCCTACTATGTTAGCAGATGCTGGTCCCTGTAAAAAAACATTACTATCAACAAGCCATATATAGTCATTTGCTCTAGCACAACCTGTTGTATACCCTAAAGCAGGTATTTCTATTTGTTCATAAGGACTTGGAAAATTAATTTCATAATCTCCACCGCAAGAATAATTCCAATCAGTTGATGATATACTAATGCTAGTATCAGTATTTGCAAATCCTCCTCCTATTCTTTTGTGCCCAGTTGGCGCTAAGCTAGATGGTGCAAAAGCATAAAATGTTACATCCCACCCAGCAATTGCATTAATAGATATACTACTTAAATTTGTAGGTTCTATTTCACAATTATTTCCAGAACTTTGACCTGTACCTCCAAGCTCTTTAACAGTAGTAAAATCTGGATTTTCATTTGAAGGAAATTTATGATGTCTTACATTAACATTTGAAAAATTATATATTCCATCATTTCTTAAACTTCCAATTTTTCCAGTTTCATCATATATATCATAATTGTCTGTGTTAGGATATGTTTCAGTAGCATTTTCAAAATAGTTCATATTGTTAGAGCCAGCTAGCTTACTAAAATCAAAAAAATGAAAATTTCGAGAGTATGACGTACTTAAACTGTGCAGATCTTCATATACTCTAGAGTTAGATGCAGCAAAAAGATCACTAGATCCAGCTACCATATTACCTGCAGAACCATTACCATCATCACCTAACGCAGAATTTTCAAGTATTTCATAACCGTTAAATGTAGACAAGCCTTGATCACCATCAATTTGTAATTTAGTTGATATAGGCGCTCTTCCAGGTATGTGATAAGCATATGATGTACTACCGTCTTTTAAAATAAAAGCAATATAAAATGCATATACTTCATCTCTTTGGTATCCTTTCCAGTTTACAATGTTTGGAATGTACCTATACGATTGCGATTCATCAACTTCTTGAAATCCTCCATTAAAAACATTTATCTCACTATTACCAAAACCAGTGTGTAAGTTATCTATAGTAGCATAGAATGTGTCAAAATTTTCAAACGTTTTAGTCTCAGCAGTTAATTTTATATTATTAGCATATTTTTGATACCCTAAATCTTTAGAACCTGTTAAATTTCCAAGATATAAAACACCATCTAATTGATTTATTGTTTTAGCTGTTTCATAAGATGTTGTGTCAATTAGCACATCTTCTACAGAAGTAGGTGTAAATCCTTCTAATCCACTAAAAACAATTTCTTGATCTCCATTTGCATCAGGACTTATTTCAATAACACTTAATTTAAAAGCGTCTGTAGCTTCCCCCATTTTTCTAATAATAACGGAACGCATATATTTGTAATCAGTATTAATATTATTTACTCTCCACTTAATAGCCTTTGAAGTTTGGCTTCCTGACTTAGCTCCATCTTTTTTTTGTGTAGGAAGAGTATGATCATACTCATCAACAATAGATACTGGATTAGAAACTGTTAAATAATTAGTTGCAACTTGATCATTATCTACATACGCTAATCCTAAATAATACACTCCAGTAAGAAGCCCTCCTCCTGTAGTTACAGATTTTTGAAAAGGTTTAGCTGCCCAATAAATATCATGTAAATATATATGTGGGATAGGTCCTGAATTAGGGAATAAGTTTAATATGTTTAAATGATCTATGTGCGAAGTTGATGGATCTATTCCATACAACCAATTATACGAGTTTGATATTAATCCTTCATCAATCCATCTTTGTTGTCTATTTACATTAAAAGCTCTAGGAGGATTTAAATCGTCTGTCCAATAAACAATTAAATCTTCTTTAGAATCAATTTTAAATGTACCTTCAATCGGATATATATTACTAAATTGTAATGCATGTGTTGGATAAGCTGCAACATCTGTTTTAAATAATACAGAATATACCCCATCTTCCCATATACCAATCTCACAATTATATTTTTCATCTGCAGTAAATGCTGTAAAATCTAGTAAAAATAAAACTACTCTATCATTATCTACTTCTATTTTTCCTATAACTTTAGAATCAGGATCTCCTACATTAGTAAACACAGTATTTACAATTGAGTCTCCTAAATGCCCACTTAACTCAGTACCCCCTTCATTAGAAACTGCTCCTGCAGTATCGTTAAGAATCATATTAGTTGCATGTCTCCAAGTTCCTTCAGGCTGATCAATAGGAGAAGTGTCTTTAAATAATCCTTTTATATATTTTTTATGATTTAATTGTTTTGCCATTAGTCTATGATTCTTCTCTTGTATTTAATTGTTCAAATCCTACATCGTGTCTATTTAAATTAGGTATAAGTCTTACCCACTGATTCATAAATGATTCATATTTATCAATATCTGGATAATTAGCTGCGTTTCTAGCTTGTGTGCAGTAGTATTTCCATTGCTGGTCTGCAAACTGATAATTAATACCATTATTTTTAAATTGCGGATTAGATAGTAAAATCTTTTTATATATATACCAAAACATTGCCTCTTTAAAACTTATATCATCTGGTATTAATGGATAACAATCTTCATCTGTTGGGAATGCCATATAACTTAAACATATTGTACCACTTTGAAAAGATGTTTTTATATAATCATTATCTATTATATACGTATCTTCATAATTTATATTCTCATTTACACATTCATCACAGTGCATACTTCTATGAAATGTACTTGCTCCATACTGTAAAGGCTGCATACGATTACTGTCTTTAAAATACACATTTTCTAATACTACAATTCTACTATTAATTTCATGTAACACTGAAGTTGTACTAGAATATTCTAAATTATCTGCTTGTGCTGCAACAATAGATTCTTGCAATTCTTTTACTTTAGTTGTTAAAGTATCTAACTCTTTTGAAGTTACCGGAGAGACTGAGTTATTAATTGCTACTTGATTAATGTAGTATAAATCTGTAGGTAATAACACTTTATGATTCGATATTGTTAACACACATTGCTTCTGATTTAACTGTGGAGCAGATCCTACATGCTCTAAAGCTTCACCAATCCATTCAATAGCGTCATCTATCCAATTATCTTTAGAGGGTTTAAGGTCTCTAAATATTTTTCTTATTAGTACTTTACTTGATATTGTTTTATATACTGCCATTTTATTTTATTTTTAATCTATACTTTCTATCCCAGGCTCAAGAAACCCTCCAGTTTTATAAGATTTAGTTGCATTTCTAGCAGCTTCTGCATCATCTGCTTTCTTTACAGCGTTCTTAGCTCTGTTGTAAAGTTTTGTATTTACTTTCTCTGGAGCCTCCGTTACTCTTTTCTTAATTTTATTATATTTGTTTTTTGCAAATTCTAAAAAAGCCTTATTTGAAATATAAAATTTTTGATCTCCCCCATGATCCTCATGGTTATTTCTAAACTCAGTCATAAGCTCTTTCATATTTCTTTTAAACCATCCATCTTTACTTTCAGGAGCTTTATCTCCTTTTACGTTTCCTCCGTTTTCATACTTCATTTTATTGTTCATTTTATTATTGTTTTTTAAATTTTAAATAAGCTAAATCATCTGTTTTTAATAAATAAATTAGCTTTTCTTTATTTCCTTTTATCCCTCTTGTAGCGTCAAACCTATACACTGACTTATTCTTTATTTTGCATTTACCTTTCCTCCAATAATACTTACAGTAAAATTCATCAGTATGATAAATATGCCATTTAACGCCTTCCCCTGTTTCAGAGTTGTATAAATTTTGACCTTCTTCTAGGAGTTCTTTTTTATACTTATTACTTTCTCCCCAATCTAATCTTGGAGATCTAGGGTCTCTATCTTTTTTTACTATAGATAATGTAGAAAGATTATTCCCCATATTAAATTCTTTTCCTTCTAATATATAGTCTATAATCATAATATTAAATTCGTGACAAATATCTATAAATAAAAATTTATCTATCTCTTTATAATTAGTTAAGTAGTCTTTATATATATCTGAAAGATTATGATTCATTTTATAAATCGTCAATATTAGGAATTTTAGGCTCTAAGAATCCTCCTGATTTATACATCATTTTTTTCATTCCACCACCCATCATTTTCTTTTTACCTCCATACATTTTTTTCTTAATTGCTTTAGTAGCTCCAGTAATTTTTCCTTTAGAGTCTGTATTTGTTAAAGTTCCTGTTCCTTTAATTTTAGTTCCTGGGCCCATTCCTCCCATTCTCATTTTCTTTTTGGATTTGATAGCAGACTTCATAGATTCTTTTTTGTTACCATCGCCGTCCTTATCTAAATAGTCAGGTTTAGCCCCACCTTTTTTCATTAACTTTCTTTTTCCCCCCATTTCATTTTTGTTTTTAATTTTACGTTCTTGTTTAAGCATTTCTGCTGTTGGCTTTTTGCCGCTTCCTTTATTTGCTCTTATATTATCCCAAAGACCTCTTTTAGAGTAAGACCCATCTTTTCGTTTTATCATTTTAGTCATAATTTTTATTCTTTAGTAGGAGATGTTCTACCCACATCTTGCATTCTATCATTAGTTGTGTCAGACATTGTAGATCCTAACAGTTTTAATTCTCCGTTTAATATCCCCTGATTAATTAAATTTAGCATATCCATAGGAAGAGGAAACTCAGATGAATCTTCATTATAACAACTTCCTTCAAAACACTCGTCAAATTTTGATACATCTGCTGGATTTTCAAATACTCCCCTAACATTAATTGTTTCTAACCCACTTGCATTATAGATATATAAAAAATCATTTATCATATATGCTTTATATTTTTTATTAGTATATTTATCATAAGGTAAAAACTGAATCATATTTGAATTTATTAAAGGTATTGTGTCAATACCTGTAATATCTCCTACATACGTTATAGCCTCTTCAAAATTATATCTTATTGTTTTTGGTATAGCTTTTACGCTTCTATAAACTATACATGTTGACGGTAATTGACAACACTGTGTAGCATCTACTGGCTGTAAATGTACACATCCTAAATCTTGTTCTATGTGTCTACTAGTAAAACCATTTTTAGCATAGTCTCTCCTAATAAAAACTGCACGATAGTGTTTAATATTAAATTTTATTTGATCTAAAGAAATATGTTCATCTTGATTAGATCTTCCTCCCCTAACAAGATTTAGTAAATTATATGCTATTTCATTTAATGTCATTATTTTTTTCTTTTTTCAAGCGATCGTCCACCAAAATAAGCACCAATAACGGTGATTAAAACTAATTGTAGTAAGTCAGTCCACTTAGGTTCAACTTCAAAGTTTATTGTACCTGCGTCTATAAATATCATTAATACAGTACTAACAACTAAAAAAATTAGTACCATTGGTCGTACATTTTTACTTAACCAAGAGTCAGAGTTCATATCAGCCTTCCATCGATCAGTAATAGTTTTTTCCATTTCAACTTCATAGGTAGCTATTAATTCTTGTATTTTTTGTTCTGCAGCAAGTTTTTCTTCTTTAGAAGTATGTAAGTTGTCTATTACACCACCTACGCTTTTTACTAATTCTGTAGCTCCACTGCTAAATATTTTTGTTAGTATACTCATAATTTAATATGTTTGATTACTTGCACTATTATTATTTACAAGTAAAGATTGTTCAGTCATCTGGTTATTTGTTTCTTCTTCGGCGTGTACTATTACATCTACTGCGCCATCAGCAGCTGAAAGTTTTATACCTAAACTATAATTGTGAGAGTTATAAAAAATATCTTCTTTATGTAGTATTAAGGTATTTGCAAAAGGTATTGTTAAATTTTTAAAAAGGTATATCGTAGTAGTAACAGTATTATCTGCATCAACAGTCCAATTATTATTTCTAGGCACAGAGCTTCTATATGTAGGTTTAGGAGTAAAAGTAATATATAAATCAATATTAACACTATCAGATGTATGTATATTAGCTAAACTAATAGAAAGTACATTAACTGAAGGAGCGCTTAAAAGAGTTACTGCGCTATTACCTGTTATATTTTCATATACATATGACATATTATTTTATATTGTTTATGTGTTTACTTATCATTTTATTTATTTTATTGTGCTGCTATTGTTACATGTCCACCGTAAATTCTATCTGCACTACCACCAGAAAAAGAAGCTATAGTTACTTTTATTGCTAAAAAGTTTGTTTCGGTTGAGTCAACAGGCGCGCCTGACATATCTATTGCTGTATTACAATTACCTGTTCCTTTAGATGTCATAGATGTTGCGTTTACTTGTGCTTCATAAACTACAACAGCTACATTATTTCTATCAAATATATTAACGTGAGTAGCTGCCATACCTTCAGGTATAGAAACAAAAGCATAAAGCTCTGTTAAACTATTCGCGGCTCTCATACCATAAGTAGTTGCTCCAGCATCATCAACATACCCAATGCCAAACTTGGTGTTACCACCATCATCATTAGCTACAAAGTCTGATGGTATTAATTTTATTTTATTACCAAAAACGTTAGGTGTAACACCTTGTGCTTTTGCAAAGGTTACTTGATCATCAGCTATGTGAGCTGTATCTATAGACCCGTCTACGTAGTGCACACTATCAACTCCATCTTCTATAGCTGTTAATATTTCAGCGCTAGATTGATCTGCGGTTGCGCTTGCTTCAATTGCATCTAACTTATCGTGATGAGTAACACTCATTACACCTGCAATAGAACCAGATGCTTCCGCTATTATTACATTGTCTCCATCAGAAGAGTTAATTGTAATTTGTGAAGCGTGTGTTGTTGCTGTTAAATTAGTAGTTACGTTTGTTGCTTTAGCGGTATTAGCATCTATTTCAGCCAAAAGTGTATTAGCTAGCTTATCCTCTGTTACTTGATCATCGCCAATATAAGCTGTTTTTATAGGTGTTCCACTCCAAACACCACCAATAATTGTTCCAACACGAGTTATTTGTGGTTGAGAAGCATCTACATTTAAAGTTGGTATTGGGCCTGTTAAACTAGTACCGCTTAACCCAGTTCCAGCTACAATAGAAGTTAAATCTCCAGTAGCTTCTGTTGCTTTTACAATTTTATTATTTGAGTCTAAACCTAAGTTACCACCACTAGCTATTGTACCGGTAGATACGTCTTCCAAATAGACGTCACTACGGAATCTAGCTATTAAATCTACGATATGTTGGCCTATCCATTTCATTAATCTATATCAATGTATTCTATTGTTACTTTTTCATTTGCTACCGCTTCTGCTATAGCAGGGTATATTCTTTTATAAGCATTACTAGAACTCCCTATAAAACCATTTTCTTTAATTTGATTATTCTCCTGACTATCTCCTACTAATAAACATCCTGCAGTATGTTCATCTGTGTTTCCACAGTGTATAAGAATCCATTTAAAATTAGGAACATCTTGTAGCCATAGCATACCTTTATGCATACTTCCATATCTAGAAGCATACTTATTGTGATGTCCGCCTTCTGTTCTTAACTTTACTTCATAAGTTCCAGCTGGAATTCTAGTTTCACTCATAACCTTTTCTTCTCTTCTTTCATCTTCTAAGGTATACGCTAAAAACTTAACTCCTTCTGTAATATCAAAAAGTAATCCATTAGTAGAATCTGACTCACTACTGAATCTTAATACTTGTAATTTCATATCTATGCTTTTTTCCAGTAAGCGTATTCACATACACAACTACCAGTATCAGCTCTAGCTTCTAAACCATTACCATCGTTTACAGCGAAGAAAGCAAATTCTCCAGGACCTACTCTAGCATATTGTACACTA
>Ga0209337_1000806_pt1 | contig 24974 bp, 22 predicted proteins | sample LinPmetageLP53_FD_184044 | JGI IMG/M metagenome (GOLD analysis project Ga0209337, IMG submission 184044) | Marine viral communities from the Pacific Ocean - LP-53 (SPAdes) (version 2) | ecosystem: Environmental > Aquatic > Marine > Oceanic | place: Pacific Ocean | collected 2010-02-08 | reverse complement strand
TTGAACTAGGAGCTGAAACTATCGGTGACTATATTGATATGGTTGTGGCTGATGGGAAGATCTATATAAGTGGTCAGTCTAAATTAGATGGAGCATTTACAATAGCTTAATAGCTTAACAACTTATTAATACTACGCTATCTAATGGTAGCGTGGTATTAATAGATTAAACCTAAACCACAAACTAAAACCCTAAAACCTAGAGACGAAAACAAATTATTAATCAATTAAAATTATAAAACATGAATCAATCAATGCTTTATTTTAACACTGGCACAGAGGACAGTTTATGCGTACCTGCTAGTAATCTATATTTAATAGATGCTGGTAATGATGTAGTGAACATGTATTTTACCTCTCCAGGCGGAACACTGTTAAGTACTGTTGTGTTAACAGTTGCTGATGGAAATTCCGACGCGGTTGCAAAATCTGTTGGTGCTGCTGTAAGCGGAGGATTTAAAAACGAAGTAATTACTATAGCTGATGACGCTAATAGTGTTTACTGCGATGGCTTAATCTCTGCTTGTGCTGCCATAACAGTTGACGTATCTCCGTAATTTAAATGAGATTAACTTCTCACGATTTACGTGATTTACAAATCCTTAAGTATTACAGGCTCGTTAGAAAATGGGCCTGTAAAACTTATGGGTTAACAGACGCAGACCTTGAACTCTTAATATATTTAGATTGCAAGGGGCGTTTCACAAGAAATGAATTTATCGACGGAACATATACCATGAGTTGGGATAAGAACCGTTGGGAGAAACTAAAGAGGAATGGTTGGATAGAAACGTGGAGACACAGAAACAGAACAACCATCAAATACTCTGTATTCAAAACCTCTTTTAAATGCTCACACTTAATTAGTAGGATATATCGAATATTATTAGGAGAGGAAGATATACCTACATCAGAGAAAAGTGTGTTTTTTAATAACAAGTCATACACCGATAAGGTCATGAATAAGTCTATCGATGATATGATAAAAGATAATGAAAGATGATAGGAAAAATAGTAGGTGGCTTATTCAGCACAGTAGTAGAAAATGCAGAAGGAATACTTGACAAAGTTATTACGACAGACAAAGAAAGAGATGAAGCTAAGCTTGCTCTCAAGCGACTACTACTCGAAGCCGAACAAGAAGCTTTTAAACAAGAAGTCGAAGACAGAAAGAGCGCTAGGGATATGTATAAAGACGATGCGATTATTCAAAAGATACTTGCAACGTTATTCACGATCGCGTACTTTGGATTAAGCTTCATGATGTTTAGATACTTTGTAACAGGAGATCTAAACTTAGGAGAATTTGAAATAAGTTTTATCTCTACAATATTTGGCGCAATGAGCGCAAAAGTTAATACGGTAGTCGATTTCTTTTTCGGCGGATCGTCAAAAAAGAATCAAGAACAAAATAAATAAATAATAAAATGGGAATAAATTCACAAGGAGTCGCATATAACTTCGGACAATTAGGTAGTGTTTTTTGCGATGTTGACAACGTTATAATACCACCAAAAGATCATGTTATAGTAGCAATTCAATTTATAACTGATTCACACACGCCAACAATATTAACGCCAGAAAAACTAGATGAAGGTGGACCGAACTTTCCTGCTATATCAGGATCAACAGATGAACACGTTGACTCTTCTGGAAATAATTACTTCAACTTTAATGGTGTATGGTCAAGTGAAATACCAAATGCAGATGTTACTGCTGGAACTGACATTACGTTAGACACACCAGCTGATCCAACTGGTAGAATTAAAGTTGGTAATTACGTGTTATTAGTAAACGGAGATGCTAGTGAAGCGGATACAGATATGGTAATAGATGCTGAAACACCCCATCCAATTTACAGAGGACCTAGTAAACAAGGTGTTAAAGTAACTGCTTACGACGGTGTGAGTAAGGTTCAATTAGACACTGATATAACTCCAACTGGTGATCAAGCTTTAGTTTTTCTTGATGAAACACATGGCGCTGGAGGTACTAGTGCTACAGGTACTGCTTTTCCAGCTGGATTAACAATATATGGTAGATGGATAGCATTTAAACCTGAAAACGCCAAAGCAGTAATTTGTTATTTTGGTAAATAATGGGATTAGGTAATAGTTCGGGTCAAACCGGAAGTAGAAGAAAGGGTCATCTAGTGAAGAGAATAAAAGAAGTTGTAACTGCAAGAGGTTACAACTCCGTAACATCTTCTCCAGTGCAATCTAGATCTGCTTGTGGCTATTCAGGATCAATGAGTGAAACATTTTATCATAATAGTGGATCTACTGTTCCAGGTGTAGGTGATATAATTTATTTAAAAAAAAGAGCTCGTTCTGATAATAAATTTGAAGCTGGTCACTATAAAGTAACGGCTGATGGAAGAACAAATTTTAGCATACAAGTAGATACTGATGGTGTTGTGAGAGCAAAAACACCATGCAGATAATTAAATAAATAAACTATGGCATATAAACATAACACAGTAGAATATGGATTTGGACAGATGGGGAGTGTTTTTAGTGACACTACTGGAGCTATAACTCCACCAACAAATAAAGTATTTGTAGCAATAACAATGTTGGCAGATACGATATTCAATAGCACTAATGGTTTAGTTGCTGATAATGATATAACTTCTGGATTAGAATATGCTGGAACAGATACCGCGGCTCATGATGCTGTTCTTTCTCCTGATAAAGGAGAGTCTGGTGCTGGAGGTGATGTTGTAGACAATGGAAATACTTTTCCAAAAGGTATAACAATATATGGTAGGTGGACAAAGGTAACTAATAATGCCGCAACACCAATAATGCTTTATATAGGAGACTAATGTTAGGATTGTCAACTGGATTAGTATATGGTGAGCACCTACAAGATCCAGAGGGTGTTATTCATAATTCAGATATAAATCCTAGTGAAAACACAGGGATAATCGCGTGGTATGATTGGAGTGATGTTTCTACATTGAGAACCCCAACACCAGGTGAGTCAGTAGATAATGGAGATGACATTTATTCAATAAACAATAAAGTAACTCACAACACTAGACTTGGAAACTTTTCTCTTAGTTTTACTAAAACTGGTAGCACTTTAACGTTTGCAACAGGTGGTGCTAATGGTAAGAGTTATGGAGATTTTAATGGCTTACTTACACAAACTGAAGTAACTGAAGCAAGTAGCACTTATCATGGAAACCTAGCGTCTACAACAATGCCGTCAGCTAGTATAAACGAGGGTCCATTAAGTAACGGTCTAGTTAACTCTTATGCTGGAATAACTTTTTTTTTCGTAGTAGATCCTCATAGTGACACAGCTTCTACGAGTACTGATAAAACACTTTTTTCGTTTAAAGCAAATGGTGATGCTGGTAGTAGTAATTATACTGGAATTAATTTGAAAGTAGAAGCAAACGACGATCAATGGAATATTGGAACGTATGACGGAACAGGACCTTTCCAATTCCATGATGCTGATATAGATGTTGCAACAGGAGTTCAATTACTTACATTGAGATTTAGAGACGATGGAGATAGAACGGCAGCTGGTACCTTTTATATAGATGGGGATACTAACAGTGCATACACTATAGATATGTCAGACGTAGGATCAGCACACGTGTACCCAAATCCATTTGGAGTAAGTTATCTTAATAATGCTAGTAACTTTCGTATTGGTAAATCCGCGGGAACTAATGCAAAAGCAGCGGGTTTTAAAGGAAAAATATATGAAAGCATACTATATAACAAAGGACTAAGTGATGCTAATTGCACTCTAATAGAAAACCACTTAAAAACAAAATACGGAATATCGTAATAATTAATAATTAAATAAAATTAAATAAAATGGCAAATAAAGAAAAAGAAATAGAATTAAAAGTTAAACAAGAAAAGATATCTGACGAACATTTAAAAGAGTTACAAGGGATTATAAATAACATAAACCAAACACACGCTAGCGTTGGTAAACTAGAAGCTCAAAAACATAGTTTACTACATGATCTAGCGGTAACTCAAAATAAAGTCTCTATATTTCAAGATACTTTAAACAAAGAGTATGGTAACGATGATGTTAACATAATGGACGGAACGATTAACTGGAAAGAAGATGAAAAATAATATCATCAGAAAAATTACTATAGGTAAAGACTACAAAAATGATTCTATGCACTACGCTGTAAATCAAGAGGTGTATGGTGGTCATAAGATTTGTGATATAATAGAAGAGAAAGACAAGTACTCTATTTATATTAGAAAAGAAAAAATAGTTATACCTTGGAAAGATTTTAACAAAAACATGGCTATATCTGTTGAGTATAACTTAGAATACTAATGAAAGCTTATAAAGACTTTTTAATTTCACCAATAGGTGAAAGATATAATAATTATAAAAAAGTTGGAAACAAAGACTTAATATTAAACACCGAAGTTTACAATCACCATTTCGTGAACAGGCGTGCGAGGGTTATCGCTACCCCGCTATTATTTTCATCACCTATTAACGTGGGTGATGAGGTAATAGTACATCATAACGTTTTTAGAAGATGGCACGATATTAAAGGTAAAGAAAGAAATAGTAGATCTTACTTAAGTGACGACAGATACCTAGTTTCAGAAAATCAACTATATTTATATAAAGATAAAAACTGGAAAGCAACACCTGGTTTTAGTTTTGTTAAACCATTAAAGGCTATTAGCAAGTTCAATATAGAAGACGAAAAACCTTTAGTTGGTATTATTAAGTACTCTGATGGAACCTTCAACAAAGAAGAACTTGTCGGTTTTGATCCAGTAAGTAAATATGAATTTGTTATTGATGGTCAAAGATTATATAGGGTCTTAAATAAATTTATTACAATTAAATATGAATATCAAGGAAACGAAGAAGAATATAATCCAAGCTGGGCACAAAGCGGTTGAAGAACTAATTAAAGTTGCCAGAGAGGAAATAGTAGATTCAGACGAAGACATATCAGCAGATAGATTAAAGAATGCTGCAGCTACAAAGAAGTTAGCTATATTTGATGCTTTTGAAATACTAAACAGAATTCACGAAGAAGAAAACATGCTTGATGATAAGCCTGTAGAAGAAAAGAAAAATACTTTTAAGGGATTCGCAGAAGGAAGATCTAAATAATGTACGAGCAATCACTATACAAGGTTGTAGAACCTATAAAATCAAACACTGTCAAAAGACTTAACAAGTCTAAGAAATGGGAGTACGGTTATAATAAAGAAAATGATATTGTTGTGATATCTAAAACAGGTATGGTAGGTGATGTACTAGAAATACAAGGTTTTCAAATAGCACTACCTAAACAACCTACAGAAATATACTCTTGTAGTAAAATTCAATCAGAGCAAAAATGGAGACAATTCCCTGTTAACCCTGATTTTAAAAGAATTAAAACTGTATTTGATTGGCAAGATTATCCAGATGATTTTAAAGAAAAACACTACGGGTATATAGACGAAGAGTTTAAAAGAAGAGAAGAAGGGTTTTGGTTTGTTAACAATGGTAAACCAACTTATATAACAGGTACACACTATATGTACCTTCAATGGAGTAAGATTGATGTTGGTGCCCCTGATTTTAGAGAGGCAAACAGATTGTTCTTTATATTCTGGGAAGCTTGTAAGGCAGATAATAGAAGTTATGGAATGTGTTACTTAAAAAATAGACGTTCTGGTTTTTCTTTTATGAGTTCAGCAGAAACAGTGCATCAAGCAACATTAGCTGGTGATAGTAGATTTGGCATATTATCTAAAACAGGTGCTGATGCAAAGAAGATGTTTACCGACAAAGTTGTACCAATTAGTTTAAACTATCCATTCTTTTTCAAACCAATACAAGATGGTATGGATCGTCCAAAGTCTGAACTAGCATATAGAGTACCAGCGAAGAAGTTTACTCGTAAAAAAATGAGGGAGCGAGAAGAGCAAGATGACATGGAAGGACTAGATACTACTATAGATTGGAAAAATACAGGTGATAATAGTTATGATGGTGAAAAGCTTTCTTTGTTAGTACATGATGAAAGTGGTAAATGGGAGAGACCTGATAATATAAAAAACAATTGGAGAGTAACAAAAACTTGCTTACGATTAGGTAGTAGGATTATAGGTAAGTGCATGATGGGATCAACAAGTAACGCATTAGATAAAGGTGGGGATAATTTCAAGAACTTATATGATAATTCAGATGTCGCAAAAAGAAATAGAAATGGACAAACTAAGTCGGGACTTTATTCTTTGTTTATTCCTATGGAATGGAATTACGAAGGATTCATTGATGAATTCGGACAACCTGTTTTCAATACTCCAGAAAAACAAACATTTGATCCTAGCGGAATAGAAATAGACTGTGGTGTAATAGATCATTGGAGCAATGAAGCAGAAGGACTAAAAGACGATCAAGACGCTTTGAATGAATTTTATCGTCAATTTCCTAGAACAGAGGAGCACGCATTTAGAGATGAAACCGGTAATAGTCTATTTAATCTAGTTAAAATATACGAACAAATAGATTACAACGAGGGAAACAAAAACTCATCTGTTTTAACAACTGGTAATTTCCAATGGTCAAATGGAGTTAAAGATACTCAAGTAACTTTTAATCCAGATCCTAATGGTAGGTTTAAAATAAGTTGGGTACCAGGAAAAAAACTACAAAACAACGTTATATTAAAGAATGGCGTAAAACACCCAGGTAACGAACATATTGGGGCATTTGGATGTGACTCATATGATATATCAGGGACGGTGGACGGAAGAGGATCAAAAGGTGCTTTACATGGATTAACTAAATTTTCTATGGAAGATGCTCCAGCTAATACTTTTTTCTTAGAGTACATAGCTAGGCCACAAACAGCAGAGATATTTTTTGAAGATATATTAATGGCGTTAGTGTTTTACGGTATGCCAATACTAGCAGAAAATAATAAACCTAGATTATTGTATTATCTTAGAAGAAGAGGTTATAGAAAGTTTAGTATGAATAGACCAGATAAAGTTTGGAACAAACTATCTGTTGCAGAAAAAGAGGTTGGTGGAATACCAAACTCTAGTGAAGACATAAAGCAAGCGCACGCTGCTGCTGTTGAAATGTACATCAATGATCACGTTGGGTTACTAGAAGACGGTTCTTTTGGTAATACTTATTTCAACGAAACACTAAACGACTGGTCTAAGTTTGATATAAACAAAAGAACAAAGCACGATGCTACTATTAGTTCTGGTTTGGCTATCATGGCTTGCAATAGACATTTATACAAACCAAACCCTAATAAAGAAAAAAAACCATTAAACCTTCATGTTTCAAAGTATAGTAACAAAGGATTTCAATCAACAATAATAAAAAAATAAAATATGACAGAGTCTGTTATAAATTTTCCATCTCAAGCGGTTAGCGATATTGAAAAAATGTCAATAGAGTATGGAGAAAAAATAGCCAAAGCTATAAGACAAGAGTGGTTCCACGGAGCAAATAATAAGTTCCATGGTAATATAAATAATTTTCACCACTTAAGACTATACGCTAGAGGAGAGCAATCAATACAAAAATACAAAGATGAATTATCTATAAATGGTGACTTATCTTATTTAAATTTAGATTGGAAACCTGTTCCAATTGTTCCTAAGTTTGTTGATATTGTTGTAAATGGTATGGCGCAAAGAAACTATGAAATAAATTGTTTTTCTCAAGATGCTTATGGAGTATCAAAAAGAACAGAATATATGGAGTCTATGCTTCGTGATATGCGTACTAGAGAGTTTAACAACATGGCTCAATCAACTTTTGCTATAGATTTGTACGAGAATCCTCCAGCGGAACTACCTGACACAGAAGAAGAACTAGCACTTCACATGCAGCTTGGCTACAAGCAGGCAGTCGAACTAGCTGAAGAACAAGCTATAAATGTTTTAATGGAAGGTAGTAATTATGAGCTTATTAGAAAACGGTGCTTATATGATTTAACAACCATAGGTATTGCTGCTACTAAAACCACTTTTGACTTTTCAGAAGGTGCTCAAGCTAAGTATGTAGATCCAGCTAATTTAGTATACTCTTACACTGAGTCTCCTTATTTTGAAGACATGTACTATGTTGGTGAAGTTAAAGAAATACCTATAAACGAGTTAGTTAAACAATTTCCAAATCTAACAGAAGAGGAAATAAAAGAAATAACAGATAGTTCTGGACAAACGTATATTGGTAGAGCTAACTATAGAGCTGACTATAGAACCAATACTGATAGAAACAAAATAGAAGTATTGTATTTTAATTACAAAACACACGCTAATGATGTTTACAAATTAAAAACAACGGGTAGTGGTGCTGAGAAGGTTATTCAAAAAGATGACACATTTAATCCACCAGAAAATAAAGACGGTGAGTATAGTAAACTAGAAAGAGTCATAGAGTGTTTGTACGAAGGAGTTTACGTTGTTGGTTGCGGTAAGTTATTAAAATGGGAGATGGCTACTAATATGATGAGAAGTGATAGTGATTTTGCTAAAGTTAAAATGAATTATCAAATCGTAGCACCTAGAATGTATAAAGGCAACATAGAGTCTTTGGTTAGTAGAATAACTGGTTTTGCAGATATGATTCAGTTAACTCATTTGAAATTACAGCAAGTAATGGCAAGGATGGTTCCAGATGGAGTATTTCTAGATGTTGATGGTCTAGCAGAGGTTGATCTTGGCAATGGAACAAACTATAATCCACAAGAAGCTCTAAACATGTTTTTTCAAACAGGTTCTGTTATAGGTAGGAGTTTTACTTCTGAAGGCAATCCTAATCCTGGTAAAGTACCAATTCAGCAGATTCAAAATGGAGCTGGTGGTAATAAAATACAAAGTCTGATTACAACCTATAACTATTATCTACAAATGATAAGGGATGTAACTGGATTAAATGAAGCCAGAGATGGTAGTATGCCAGATAAAAATGCTTTAGTTGGTGTTCAAAAATTAGCAGCAGCAAATTCAAACACAGCAACAAGGCACATATTACAGTCTATGTTGTTTTTGACAGTTGAAACAGCCGAGTGTTTATCACTTAGAATATCTGATATAGTTGAATACTCTCCAACAAAGAATGCATTTATACAGGCCATTGGTGCACACAATGTAGCAACTTTAGATGAAATGAAAGAATTACATCTTTATGACTTTGGTATATTTATAGAACTAATGCCTGATGAAGAAGAAAAAATGTTATTAGAAAATAACATACAACAAGCATTGGCTCAGCAAACATTAGACTTGGATGATGCTATTGATATTAGAAATGTTAGAAATATAAAACTAGCTAATCAACTTCTTAAAGTCAAAAGAAAGAAAAAAATGCAAAGAGACCAGTTGATTCAGCAACAAAACATTCAAGCACAATCTGAAGCTCAACAACAACAAGTAGCAGCTCAAGCTGAAGCAGAGATAAGAAAAAGTCAAGCTGAAGCTCAAATAGATGGTCAATTAGAGGTTGCTAAAAGTGATTTAAAAATTCAATTTCTTCAACAAGAGGTTCAGTCTAAAAAAGATCTAATGATGTTAGAGTTTGAGTTAAACGCTCAGTTAAAAGGAATGGAAACAGAAATAACAGAAAAAAGAGATTCTAAAAAAGAAGATAGAAAAGACCAAAGAGTAGACAGACAAGCTGCTCACCAAAAAAACATGGTAGGTCAAAGAAAACTAGGTGATTCCGTTAATAATTTTGAATCATCAGGTAATGATATACTTACGGGAGGAGCAGGTTTAGATAGGTTTACTCCTTAATATTTAATATTTTATAAAATTTTATTATGACAGAAGAAAACAAAGAGGTACTCGAAGAGATTACCGAAGAACAAGTTGAACAGCCAGTAGAGGAGGTTGTTGAAAACAAAATAGATGAATCAAAATTTGAAAGTGCTGGAGACGACAGTGTTGTCAAAATTGATTTAAGTAAACCACCAGTTCAAGAAAGCGAAGAGGTTAAAGAACAACCCGTTGAAGAAGAAAAGGTGGACGTAGTTGAGGAGCCAGAAGCAGAAAAAGAAGATGTTTTAGATGAACAACCAGTACTTGAGGAGATTGTAGAAGAAAAAGAAGTTGAAAAAGTAGAAGAACAAATACAAGAAGCGGTTGTTGAGTCACAAGCAACTGGAAAGCCACTGCCTGAAAATATACAAAAGCTTGTAGACTTCATGGAGGATACAGGTGGTGACTTACAAGACTACGTAAATTTAAATAGAGACGTGTCAAAGATGGATGATTCTGAAGTACTAGATGAATACTACAGAAAAACAAAATCTCATTTATCGCCAGAAGAAAGATCTTTTTTACTTGAAGATAACTTTGGTATAGATGAAGATGTAGATGATGATAAAACGATACGTAAAAAAAGAATAGCCCTTAAAGAGCAAGTTGCCGAGGCTAGAAGCCACTTAGACGGGCAAAAGTCTAAATACTATGATGAAATTAAAGCTGGGTCAAAGTTGACCAACGAACAACAAGATGCTATTGATTTCTTTAATAGATACAATGAAGATTCTGAAAATAACAAGAAGGTTGCCGAGTCTTTTAAACTAAGAACTGAAAATGTCTTTAATAAAAATTTCAAAGGTTTTGATTATAAAGTTGGAGATAAAAAATTTAGGTTTAATGTAAAAGACGTTGATAAAACAAAAGAAAACCAAAGTGATATATCTAACTTTGTTAATAAGTTTGCTAACAAAGATAGATCTGAAATAGAGGATGTTGGTGGTTACCATAAGTCTTTATTTACTGCTATGAATGCTGACGCTGTTGCTAATCATTTTTATGAACAAGGAAAAGCTGATGCAACAAAAGATAGAGTTGTTAGAGATAAAAATATTAGTACAGATCCACGTCAAACTCATGGAGAGGTAAACGTTGGAGGAGTTAAATATAAGGTTTTGGGGGAAAATACTTCTAGTATAAAAAACAGATCTTTTAAAATTAGAAAGAAAAATTAATTAACAATTTAAAAAAAATATATTATGGCAATTACTGCAGGAGGTAGTTTGAATAGTGTAGTTGCTCCACAGCAACAAACATTAGCTTCGAATTACATCGATTTTACGAGTTCAGCTACGGCTGGTTGGGCTCAACAATATTTACCAGACCTAATGGAGAAAGAGGCTGAAGTTTTCGGTAACAGAACAATTTCAGGTTTTCTTGCTCAAGTAGGTGCTGAAGAGGCTATGACCGCAGATCAGGTCATTTGGTCTGAACAATCAAGACTACATTTATCTTACAAAGGTACAGTGGTTTTAGCAGGTGACACTAACGGTACTTTTGAAGTAGAAAAAGATATTGATGGTAACACGCTAACTACTACTCACGGTATTAGAGTAAACGATATAGTACTTTTAGCTAGTGCTGGAAAAGTTTCAAAATGTTTAGTAGTAGAAACTCCAGAATCAGCTGTTGTATCTTTAGAGGCTTATGATGAGGCCGTTTTAAGTGGTCATGCTATAACTTCTCAAGGAGCAACTTTATTAGTTATTGGTTCTGAGTACGGTAAAGGACAATCTTACTCTGATAATACAGGTACGTTTAATTCTGAAAGAAGAACAGCTTTACAGCCTACTTTTAAATCATTTACTAACAAGCCGATCATAATGAAAGACTACTATGAGATCTCAGGATCTGATGCGTCTCAAATTGGTTGGGTTGAAGTTGCTGGTGAATCAGGGCAAAACGGTTACTTATGGTACTTGAAGGCAGAAGGTGACACTAGAGCTAGATTTAATGATTACTTAGAGATGACAATGCTAGAAGCTGATAAAGCGGCTGATGAATCTCTTATTGGTTTTGCTGATAAGCAAATTAGAGGTGCTGCTGATGCCGGCGTTAATGCTGGTACTGAAGGTTTATTCGCTGCTATCGAATCTAGAGGTAATGTTACTTCTGGTATTAGTGGTGTTAACGCTGCTACTGATTTAGCTGAATTTGATGCTATCTTAGCTGAGTTTGATAACCAAGGTGCTATTGAAGAAAACATGATGTTTGTAAATAGAGCAACTGCTCTTGCAATAGACGACATGCTTGCTTCAATGAATTCTTACGGAGCTGGAGGTACTTCTTATGGAGTATTCGACAACGATGAAGATATGGCATTAAATTTAGGTTTCTCAGGATTTAGAAGAGGTTCTTATGACTTCTACAAATCTGATATGAGATACTTAAATGATAAAGCTACTCGTGGTGGTATTAATTCTGCTGCTACTAGTGCTGCTATCAGAGGTGTTATTGTACCCGCTGGAACATCTTCAGTGTATGATCAAGCTTTAGGTAAAAACTTAAAGAGACCATTTTTACACGTTAGATATAGAGCTTCACAAACTGATGACCGAAGAATGAAAACTTGGGTTACTGGTTCTGTTGGTGCTGCTACATCAGCTTTAGATGCAATGCAAATACACATGTTATCAGAAAGATGTTTAGTTACTCAAGGTGCTAACAACTTTATGTTAATGAAGTAGTATTTACTTTATAAGATAGGGGCAGTCAAATACTGCCTCTATTTTTTTTTATTAATTTTTATTATATTATATTATGGCAAAGAAAAAAGAAACAAAAGTTGAGGTAGAAGTACCTCAAGTAGAAGAAACGGTTGTTATGGAACAGCCGGTGGTTGAAACTCCTAAAGTAAAAAAGGAAGTCAAACCTGAACCAAAAAAAGAAAAATGGGAGATAAAAGATAGGATGTATATACTAAAGGGATTAAAAAAACCTTTGACTAGATCAATTAAAGCAGCTGATATATTTTGGTTTGATGAAGAAAAAGGTTACGAAAGAGAACTTAAGTATTGTCAAAATCAAAGAACTTCATTTGTTGATGAAATGAAAGGTGATCAAAGATTAGAACATATTGTTTTTCAAAAAGGAATACTAATGGTCCCAAAAGAAAAAACCGTTTTACAAAAACTATTATCACTGTATCATCCAGGTATAGATGTTATATACTCTGAAGATAAACCAGTTGCTAAAGCTAAAAATGAGATACTATGGTTAGAAATGGAAATAGAAGCATTAAATGCTGCTAAAGACATAGACATAGACTTAGCCGAAGCAATAATGAGAGTAGAAATAGGATCTAAGGTATCAAACTTAAGTTCTAAAGAATTAAAAAGAGATTTATTATTATACGCTAAAAAAAATCCTGAGTTATTCTTAGAATTAGTAAACGATGAAAACGTTGTACTTAGAAACTTTGGTATCAAAGCTACAGAGATGGGGGTAATTAAATTATCATCAGATCAAAGAACATTTACATGGGCTTCTAATAATAGAAAACTAATGACTGTTCCATTTGATGAGCATCCATATTCAGCGTTAGCTGCTTGGTTTAAAACCGATGAAGGTATGGAAATATACTCAAATATAGAAAAAAGATTAAACTAAAATTTTTTAACTGATAAAGATAGCCACCCGCAAGGAGTGGCTATTTTTATTAAAATGCTAACCTTTCGCTTTATTATGTAACTATATTATAGTAAATATATTTATAAAAAACAAAGATGATTAACATAGACACAGTATACCAAAAGGTTTTAGCTTTAGCTAATAAAGAACAAAGAGGCTACATAACGCCTCAGGAGTTTAACTTATTAGCTGATAAGGCTCAATTGGATATACTTGATAGTTATTTTCACGATATTAAAACAGCTTACCATAAACCTAAAAACCAAACTGGATTTAGTGACGAATTGGAAATGTTATCAGAAAAACTTCAATCTTTTAAATCTTCAAGCACTGTTGAAAACAATGGTTCTAGTGCAACTTTAACTCTCCCAACAACACTTTATAGAATAGACAATATTTCAAGAGCCGAAGGTGAGGTTGTTGAGCTTAGTAAAAAAGAAGTATTATTAACTGAAAATAATCCGCTAACAAAAGCAACTATCAATAGAACTGTTTATGTTAGAGAAGCTAGTGATACTGTAAAACTATATCCAGCTCCAGCTGGTACTGTCGACAACCCCGTGTCGTTTGAAATACAATTTTTTAAAAAACCAACACCTCCAAACTGGGGATATGTAATTGTAAGTGAAAAAGCATTATATAGCTCTACGGCAAGTACTAATTTTGAACTACATACTTCAGAGGAAGAGGTTTTAGTCATAAGAATACTAGAGTTATCTGGTATAACTATGAACAGGCCAGATATACAACAAGCTGCTATGGTTGATAAACAAATGACTAAACAAGAACAAAATAATTAATTATGGGATTACTAGATAATCAAACTCAAAACTCATATTACACTGGAACAGATTTTGGAACATACCAATTTGTTTCTTTAGATAATATTATAAGCGCCTTTATGTTTGCTTATGTTGGAGAAGATAAGATAATACCAAAAGTTAATAGAACAGACGTACAGTTTCACGCTATGCGCGCTATGCAAGAACTTTCATATGATGTATTTCGTTCTATCAAGTCTCAAGAGATAGAAGTGCCTAATACTTTAAAAATGGTATTACCTCAAGATTACGTTAACTATGTCAAGCTAGTTAGAAGTGATTCTAATGGTATAGAAAGAGTACTGTATCCAACAGGTAAGACGTCAAACCCATTTGCTATAACTCAAGACACAGATGGTGTCTATCAATTTAAAGACGCAGATAATGATGGTGCTTTAGACAATCTTAAAGAGCAATCACCCAGTAACACGTTAAGTAATCATCAAGATCAAACAGAAACAAACGAGTATTCGGATGACTCAACAGATGTAGAGATAGATAATAGAGGTAGAAGATATGGACTAGATCCTCAGCACGCTCAAGCTAATGGTACTTTTTTTATAGATTACCACAGAGGTTATATACATTTTGGTTCATCGCTAGCTGGTCAAACAGTGATTTTAAAATACATAAGCGATGGATTAGGTACAGACTCAGAAATGGTTGTTCATAAGTTTTGCGAAGAAGCTGTTTATAAACATGTGGCTTACGCTGTTTTATCCACAAGATCTAATATGCCGGAGTTCGTAGTTCAAAGATACAAACGAGAAAGATTTGCAGAAACTAGAAAAGCAAAGATTAGATTATCTAATATTAAGATAGAAGAATTTACTCAAGTTTTAAAAGGTCAAAGTAAACCAATAAAGTAATATCATGCCAGAAATAAAACATACTTTTACGGGCGGTAAGATGAACAAAGATCTTGATGAAAGACTTGTTCCTAACGGCGAATATAGAAATGCTAGTAATATCCAAGTTAGGACAACTGATGGAGACGCAGCTGGTACAGTTCAAGGTATAAAAGGAAACAAATCTATAGGTAGTTTTACAAATACAACCAACCCGCAAACAGGGCTTAGCACAAAAACAATAGGTAGCGTTACTGATGAAAAAAATGATAATATATATTTTTTCATGGCATCACCACCTGTTGGTGCTATTTCACTTGAAACCGTAACTGGTAGTGAAATTGATTCTACTGGAACAACAATATTCACAGACAGCATAATACAACAAAACGTTGATGGAACAACGACACCAGTTATCATTGACGAGCATACTATAATAACAAAATCCACAACTGCATTTACAGATGAAGAATCGTTTGGTGGTTATGATCCACAAGATGATAATTGGTATGAAGTTAAAATCACAGACACTACTATTGCTGAAAAAGTAAAAGTAGGCATGAAAATGGAGATATTTAATAATGAAGGTGTCAATAAGATTCCAAACGCTATTATTAAAAATATATTTACAAAAGATGATGGTTTTAATTATTTAACTCTTCACACTGGATATTTAGCTACTGCTGTCTCCGATATACTCTTAGCGAATCCAAGTACCACAACGGATCCAAATAATTCTTGGGTTAAATTTTCAAGTCCAAAAGTATTAAACTTTAACTACGATAAACAAGTAACAGCTATAAACGTTATTGATAATTTATTAATCTGGACAGATGGATCAAGTGAGCCTAAAAAAATAAACATAGATAGGTGTATAGCTGGTACACCTGCCTTTGTTCCAGAGGAATATGTATACAACGGTGACTTTTCAGAAAATTTAACAGCTAACAGTGATAACGAGCCTCTTGATGGTTGGGCTACAACAGGTGGTGTAACTTTTGGAGGAAGTGCACCTAGTGTTAGTAATAGTAATGCTACCGCATATTCATTGTTTCCTGAAAGCCCATCTCTATCACTAAGTGGTCTTCAGGGTTCTAACACATCACTTGATGCAAGCGAAGATACAGGTGATATAACCGCTGCAAAAAATGGTGTGATCATACAAAGTATAACAGGTTTAACCGTTGGTCAAACATACGTTTATTCTTTTGATTATGTTGTTATATTAGGTACGTTGACTTCTGATTTAGATGGCTCTGTTGATGAAAACGCAACTTTTGTTGCTCCTTCTCCAGCCACCAATGAAGGTACGAGCGGCACATATACTCACACATTTGTAGCAGCAACAGATCAACTAGATATTTCATTCTATGGAACTTCGACAACTCCAGCTTCCGGTGGTGCTGTTACGGCTATTATTGACAATGTTTCTCTTTTAAGTTCATCTACTACGATATATTCTCATACACAATTACACGTGGAGGACCCGACTGATGTAAGTTCTCAAGCTTTTATTCCTGTAACAGACTTAGAGCATTATAATTCTGAAGGTGACAAAATTGATGCTAATTTAAAAGAAGAACATATAACGGTTATAAGAAAAGCGCCTAGGCGAGCACCAACACTTATATTAAACTCAACTGATAGAGGACAAGGCTTGTCAGAATTAAATATAACCAACAGTCCGTTTATTACTGGTGATGGCGGTCAAAACACAGCTGACTTAAGCGTTAATCAAACACGAATATTTTCTAATAATTTATTTGCTTTTAGTGTATTTAGATTAAATGATGTATTAGATTTTACAGGTGAAATTGTAGAGTATAATTCTACAGGAACTACCATTGTGAATACAGAAGTAGCTAAAGTTGTTTGTAAGTTTATTTCATATATAGATCCTACAAATAATGAAAACGCTAACGAATCAAAAGAATTGATAAAGGTTGAGGTATTAAGTTTTGAAGGTGATGGTTTAAACGCAACTGTAACAGATTGGAATGTTAAGCTAAGACAACAAGCTCCACTATTTGAACTTAAATTAGGTAGGTTTGCTTACAGGTATAAATATGAAGACGGTGAGTACTCCAGTTTTAGCCCATGGTCTGAGTTGGCTTTCTTACCAGGTGTTTTTGATTATGAAGCAGAAAGAGGTCATAACCTAGGAATGAAAAATAATGTTAGGGAAATTATTATAAAAGATTTTATTCCATTTGGAAATAGACCTTTAGATGTTAGTAGTATTGATATACTTTATAAACCCACAGATGAGCCAAATTGTTATGTTGTTAAAACGGTCAGTAGAGGTGTTGATGCTGAATGGCAATTATTTACCCCTACAGCAGCAACTCCAGATCAAAAACTCAGTGGTCAACTAAACATAACATCAGAAGCAATACATAGGGTTTTGCCAGAAAGTCAAATACTAAGAACTTGGGACAACGTGCCTAGATATGCTAATGCTCAGGAAATAACAGGAAATAGGTTGTTATTTGGTAACTATGCACAAGGATATGATGTTCAACTACCAGTTGGTTTAACTCAAGAGGTTGTTGGTAAAAACATACAAGATATAAAATCAGCAAATAAATCTATAAAATCTATTAGAGACTATAAATGGGGAATGGTGTTTGGCGATAAGTACGGTAGAGAAACACCAGTTTTTACATCTGGTTATACAACTGGATTTACTGATAACTATACTACTTTAACAGGGGATGTTTCGTTAAATAAAACCTTTTCTAACACTAAGAATTCATTTAGAATTAAACAAAATTGGAGCAATCCAATTAATACCAACAACACCCCACCTAGCTGGGCTGAGTACGTTAAGTACTACGTTAAAGAAACTTCTAACGAATACTACAATCTAGTGTTAAATAGATGGTATCTTGCTAATGAAAAGGGATCAACAGTGTGGCTTTCATTTCAGTCAACTGATAGAAACAAGGTTGATGAAGAAACTTATCTAATTTTAAAAAGTAAAAACGGATCAGCAGAGCAAGTTGAAAATGAAGCTCGATATAGAATAATAGCAATAGAGAATAATGCGCCTGATTTTGTAAAAACTAAGCACAATGAAATAGGTTCTATTCTAGCTTTACCAGGAGATGATGAAACTGGTACCACTGTTTGGACTACTTTAAATGCAACTATTACAGATATTTCACCAATCAACTTAATTGATCCAGATTTTGAACGTCTTGAAATAGATAAAGTAAGATGGGATTTTTTATTTGGTATGGGAGTCACAGGAACTGACGATAAACCAAAATCTACTAGATCAAAGCTTAGTATGCGCGTAAGAGGTATGGATGCTACTGAGCATAAAAAGTATTCTAAATGGAATGAGATAACGAACTATAAAAGTGAGGCTGGTGGAAATACAGCAGGCTTCTTTCATATATACTTTGCTGAAAAGTTTGGAAGTGATGCTGATATGTATGCTAGGTTTATAGCTGACTCAACACTGGATTATCCTGCTGCTGGCACAGACACTGTAACTGGACTAACATATCACTTTGAATTCAAAGAAGAAATAATTGAAAACAAACCGGAGTTTGATGGTAGATTTTTTGTAAAAGTTGAAGCTGACACTGCGTTAGAAGATAACGTACTACTAACATCTGAAGTAGATCAAGTTTTTACAAATATTGCAACTACTAAAATAAGCTACATTGAATCAAAATCTAAAAATACAGCCTCATCTGGAAATCACGCGGCAGAGGAATGGGCTTTTGGAGAAGCTAATGGCTGGTGGTATAATAAATTTGATATTGTTAATACTTGGACTAGTCTTAATAATGGCGGTAGTCCCGCGTGGAACGGAGAACAAGATCCAAACCCTCCATATCAATCATCACAAGCTGGTGCACAAACCTACAATGGACCGATTAATGTAGATTGGGCGAATGAATCATTAGTAAATGGTTGTGCTAACTTTTCTAAACACTCAAAGAAAAAAACAGGAAATTTTAATGATAACGCGCGCCTTTCTGTACCAGGTACTAATGTTTATGTCACATCGGACAATCCTGCAACAGGTTATGGAGCCTTCAATGTTAGCGGTGGTAATTCAAATTTAGAATCTGGTTTTAGTTACTATTGCTGGAAAGTTCCAACAACCGAGTTTTGGCAGTCAAGAATAAACGATCTACCTGGTAGACCGTTTATAGATGCCGCTAAACCAGCAGGGTTAAGAAGTGGAGGAAGTCCACAGCTCACTTGGGATATATATACTAATTCTTATGATCAATACCCAAACTACCCAAGAGGACTAGAGATAGGTTCTATATCATCAGACTTAGCATACGCTCATGGTTTTGGTGGCTCTACTACACCCGCAAGTGGAACTTTAGGTAAAATGTCTTTATCTGTCCTTGGTTTCATTGAGTATGACAGTATACAACCTCAAGACTCTCAATTTTTTATGTTAGAAATGAGAAAACCAGGTACATTTTTTAGATTTACTAATGACTCTGATAATATATACAAAGTTATACAAACTGAAGACTACCCTTCTAATGGTGGTGGTCTAGGTAATAACATGGTGTTTGAGTCAACCACAAGTCCAAATCCAAAAGGACGTATAAAGATAAATGCTACAAGCACACCATCAAATACAAGAGTTGGTTTTACACTTAATTTTAGAAAATATGATCCAGCTGCTAATCAACTATTAAACGAAGGAATTGACGTAAGCTCATTTGATCCAAGAGGAGTTGCACGGCATGATGGTAGAGACGGTCTTAACACTAATGGTGCGGCAAATACTGATCATCAACTTCAAATAGAAATAGTGAGAAAACAAAGTTTTGGAGGTACACAATTGATATTTGATAGTGATCCTGCTATATTAGAAACAGAACCTAAAAAAGATGTAGATCTAGATATATACTACGAAGGATCAAGCTCTATGCCTTTGACTTTGAATGAAAATAACATATATGATTTTTCACCTATTGGCAGCATGGTGTCTATTGAAAGAGTAAACCATTTAACTATAGAAGAAATTGTTTTACCAAATACCGCAAGTAGTAATAGTATTAACACACCGTCTAATAAAGTTGGTAATGCTATAGGTAGACCATCTTTATTTAATAGTGATTTTAATCCAGATGACGCATTAGATGTTAACGGTAATGATATACTAGGATTTGGTGATCCAATAATACAAGTCGTAAATGATGATCTTATTGATACACTTACGGCTCAGTTTCATGGTGAGCAAAAAAATGGTATATATATAAATGATGAAATAATTTTTAGTCACAAAAATGGAACTAAAACAAGATCTAAAGTAACTGGATTTTTTGAAAAAACAAAAAAAATTGCAGGTAGTGAGGATGTTACTGGCACTACATCTGACCCAACACAAACAGTGCTTGGCTCAAGCTATAGTCCAGTGATTAAACACACCGGAACAGTGCAAGCTAAACCTACTTTTATATTATCAACACCTGATGGTGGAGCAAATCCTTGGGACCCTGCCGTTGGTATTATAACGAACGAGTTGGAGGTAACAAGTACTAGTAATATTGCGGATCTAAAAGAAGGAATGCAAATAATTGGTACTGGTGTTGACCATGGGGTTATAATAACACAAGTTGTATCTACTAGTCCTGCAAGAATAAAAGTTTCTAGTTCAATGGGTACACCATTTTATTTTCAAACTTCAGCAGGTGCACTACAGGCGGCTGATGAATTTGTATCAGCTAATGTTGATGGTGAAATATTTGATGTTGAATTTGTAGGACCACCAACAGGTTATTATTCTATAGATAGAGATGTTTGGAAATATCCTATAGATCTGGGTTGGTCAAATTGCTACTCTTATGGTAATGGTGTAGAATCAGATAGAATAAGAGACGATTTTAACGCACCACAAATAGGTAATGGTGTTAAGGCTTCAACAACGTTTTCAGGTTATGGACAAGAGGATAGAACAAGTGGATTGATATACTCTGGCTTGTACAACTCAACATCTCAAGTAAACGATTTGAATGAATTTAACATGTCTCAAAAAATTACTAAGGACCTGAACCCATCTTATGGTTCTATTCAAAGATTAAAAACTAGAGATACTGATGTTATTGTGCTAACTGAAGATAAGGTATTAAAAGTACTATCTAGTAAAGACGCGCTATTTAACGCTGATGGAAACCCTCAATTAACAGCCACAGACAGAGTTTTAGGAACCGCTATGCCATTCGTTGGTGACTACGGTATATCTAAAAATCCTGAATCTTTAGCGTTTGATCAGTACAGAATGTATTTTACTGACAAACAAAGAGGAGCTGTTTTAAGATTGTCACAAGATGGTTTAACACCGATATCAAACGTTGGTATGAAAACTTGGTTTAGAGATAATTTAAAACTAACAGATAAAGCTCTAGGTACCTTTGACGTAGTTAGTGGAGAATATAACTTAACACTAACTAAAACTAATCCAGATTCAACATATGATACCACAGTATCTTTTAGTGAAGAGTCTAAAGGCTGGGTTAGTTTTAAAACGTTTTTACCTGAAGCCGGTGGCTCTGTTAGTGGAACGTATATAACAGCTAAGGGCAATAGTGTTTACCAGCATTATACTAATAGCCTTTATAATTGTTTTTATGGTGTTGATCCTACTACTAACTCTAGTTACGAGTCGTCAATATCTGTTTTATTCAATGATGCTCCTGGTGTTATAAAATCATTTAACTCCGTTAATTATGAGGGCTCTCAATCTAAAGTAAATAAAAATACTAGTGATACTAACGAATATTATAATCTAGAAAACAAACTTGGATGGTATGTTAATTCGTTTGAAACAGACAAGCATAGCGGCGCTGTACCTGAGTTTATAGAAAAGGAAGGTAAGTGGTATAATAAGATAAACGGAGTTGCAACAACTCTAGAAAACTTAGACACAGGTGAATTTACTGTTCAAGGAATTGGTAACGCATCTATTATTTCAAGTGTATATTTATAATAAATAATTTCAATGAACTTTTCAATTAACATAGTAGATAGTATCAACAAAAACTCCGGTATAGTAACACTCACCGGAAAAGCCCCATATAGACTAACAACAACAACGAAATACGGTGGTTTTAAAGGAGAGCAAAAAATTTATAATATAAAAGGATCTACTTCTTCAAAAGGTAGAATTACAATAGCTACAATAAAAATTGAAGCAAGTCACGCGACTGCAAGAGAGTTTATACAAGCACCTTCTTTAAGTTCTAAGTATAATATAAAATTAATACCAAAAGATATTGAGGAAAAAACAGCTGACTACAATGATGACCGCAAGTATGTGTATTCTTACTTATTTGATGTGATATATTATAACACTGTATCTGTGAACAAGCAAGACAACGCGGTGGCTAGTTTAGTGTATAAAGACTCCAGTGTGCCAACAAGAATAGGTGGCTCTTTAAACTTCATAACCAGCTTAACTTTTGGTAGCTATATATTAAATAAAGGTGGGGAGACAAGAGAAATAAAAGTAATTGGTTCATCTGGCGCCACAGCTACTTTAACAATAAAAGACGATAACGGTGATTCTATTTTAACTGATTCTTTAACTAACGAAATTACCGACTCTTATAGTTTTACCATTGATAAGAGTGGTGTTTATTCTTTTACACAATTTTTTCCAAGTATTATTTCTAAAGGAACAGCCGTGAATGGAACCATGGCGGCCAGTGGTGGTTCAGCGACTGTTATTTTTGACGACCTAACTGGCGTTAAAGTAGGAGACAAGATAATGCTAACTTCATCTTCTGATGAAACAGCATCTACTGTGGTTACATTATTAAATCCAAATGGTAATAATACTAACGAGTGTACTATTTCACCAAACTTAACCGCTGCTGATAATGCTCGGGTTGTATTTAAGAGATCTAGAAAATACAATATAAATATAGAAACTAGTAGTGGGTTGGCCTCGAGCATACCAGTAACCACTCCAACATATACTCTTTGTCAATATAGAGATCCAATTTTAACTTTAAAAGCAGAAGGAAGTGCTAATTATACTATAACGCAATTTGACGGTGTTGCAACAGGGCTTGGCTCAGGTACAGCTCATTATCATGAAAAAAGATATGCTGGCATAGCTGGTTTTACTAGCGAGCAAACAACAAGGTTTTCTAGGATTAAAGAAATTATTAACTTTAAGTACCTTTTAACAGGTTCAGGTGGTAAAAGCTTTACTAGTTTTACTATACCTGTTTTTCAAAATACTATTACTCCAGAACTTGCTGCTAATAAAGGTATAACTTCTCATTGGACAAATTCAATGGCAAGTTTAAATGGTGGAACTGATGTAAATATAAATGCTTTATCGGCATCTACTATTGGCGAAACAACTTTGCTAATAGAAGGAACTATTACTATAAACAGGTGGGGTATTGAAGACGTTACTATGGCACTAGATTTAAATGAACTATTAACATACTAATCATAAAACAAAAATAATGGCTTACATAGATTTAACTTTTAACACAACTAGCTTAAACAATAATATATCAATGAGGGTTGGTGATACTGTTTACTACACTAATCCAACGGAAAGTAGTGGGTTTAACGTATCTAGCGATAAAGTGTTAATAGGTGATATTGAAACTATAGAAAATAGTAGTACTACCACCGCGATTAAGGTTAATTGTGAAATAGATTTAACACTACCAACAGCAGATAGTTTTATATTCTTTAGCAAAAATAATGTTGTAAACATGTCTTCTGTAAGGGGTTATTTTGGCTTAGTTGAACTAAAAAACAATAGCACGTCAGCTATGGAGTTGTTTTCAGTGGGATGTGATATATCTGAAAGCAGTAAATAATTAGTAAAAAATGTAACTATATAGTGGTAGATTAATATTAAAGTGATAAATATATGAACGACGATTATACTGGCGGCACATACATGAGTGATAAAATGTTTAGGGACACCATAATGATGGGGAAGACGCAGAGAAGAAAAAACATGTGGAGAAGAAGTAATCTTACATCAATGGAAATTAGAGCCAGGGGAGATGCACGAAAAAATAAAATAGAACTAGAGCGCCTGAAAGGCATATATGCTAATTTACGAATTCAAGATCCATATAGAAATATAGAAGAAACTTTAAGATCACAAGATTTAAAAGTTAATCAAAAGCAAGCAGAGTTTCAAAGAGACGCGTTTAACCAAGACCAAGTGAATATGCTACATAGCTTGCGTAGCGCGAGTGGTTCAAGTGGAACAGCATCTTTGGCTCAAAAACTATTAACACAAGGCATGCTAGCATCAAGACAAGCATCTGTTGGTATAGGTAGTCAAGAATCAAAAAATCAACAACTATTATCTCAGCATGCTCAAAAAACACAAGAGTTACAAAGAAGTGGAAGAAATATACCCGCGCAATTTAATTCTAAAAGATTTGGTATGTTAACAGGGTTAGTACAAGACGAGTACGCTATGCACAAGCAACAAGAACTGGCCTATTATCAAGCATACAAAAAACAAGAACAAGAAGCAGCTCAATTAGAGGCATCATCAGCTATAGGATTTTTTAAAGGAATGATGGGGGTAGGAAAAGGAATGGACGCGACAGCGGCAGCGGCATTAGGGTAAAATAATTAATATGAAAAATAAAACAAAGGAAATAATAGGTATAATCTTACACGTGATATTAGCGATTGCTGTGCACAGTTTTGACTCATTTAGTGAAAACAATATTGTGCGACATGCGGTTGTAGGGGCGTTAGCAGGATTTTGGCAATTAGGCGCCTTTACAGGTATGGGCGCTGGTGCTTTTGGGGCTTTGGCTGCCACTAAGTTTGGATCAATGTACGGAGGTGCGAAAGGTAGAGCGCAGATAGAATTGGACAAAACTTTTAGAATAA
>Ga0209337_1000805_pt1 | contig 24980 bp, 12 predicted proteins | sample LinPmetageLP53_FD_184044 | JGI IMG/M metagenome (GOLD analysis project Ga0209337, IMG submission 184044) | Marine viral communities from the Pacific Ocean - LP-53 (SPAdes) (version 2) | ecosystem: Environmental > Aquatic > Marine > Oceanic | place: Pacific Ocean | collected 2010-02-08 | reverse complement strand
CGAATGTGTGAGAGTGCGATGTACCAGATCCGCCATTTTGCGAATCCCATATATTAGATTGTGTTTCACTAGTGAACAATGGATAGTAGTAACCGAAACTGCCCGAAGACGCTCCTCTCGAACTTGTAGCCTGTATCTGGAAAGGTCCCGTCGATCCTGTTGTTCCGCCTACTACTGTTACAGTAGGTGCAGTAGTATATCCTGAACCACCTTTTGTCACAGTGATAGACTGAACATATTTTTTGTGGTAATCATTCCACATTTGCCATGGATACTCTGTGAGCTTGGCTGTGTCTACGGCAACATTCAGACCACGGATCTTGCCTGTTCCGGCATCATAGAATGTAGGACTGTCGAAGTCGCTGTATATTCCGTCTTGGGTCTCTGTCTTGTCGTAACCTAATGTGTATTCCCTTAATTTTGTATGAAAAGGTTTGACCTCATTCACATAACTTTCTATCCAACTGTCTGTGCCTGTGGTGTATGTTTTCCTTTGATCTAGTTGTCTGACTGAATTTTTTGCATTTATGAAAGACGTCTTGAACAACCAATCAACGTATGTCTGCTCTGACAACACCTTTCTCAGACCTGTGAAGAATAATGTATTGTATTCAACTGCCAAGTCATTAATGAACAGGTCATCCCTTAGAGCTGTTAAAACTTTCCTAGTTTCTAAAGCAGGTTCTTGGTCAAAGAAGTTGTCATCAAAGTTGTCGCTCCCTGCAAAACCTGTCGCGTCCTGTGAGTAATCATACAACTTGGTAGATAATCTTATAGTACCGTTTTCAGTTCCAACATTCAACCATCCGTCCGCAGTCTTCATGTAAAGTTTCCAACCGCCGGTGTCTGCACTTGTGACCTTGACGTGTTTACCTATTGCAAGGTCGAGACTGTCGAGTTCATATTGGAATTTGACCTGTTTGTCAATGGGTGTGTTTTCGCTGTGTAACATCTCGTGTATTGCAGGATCGGTGCCATACCAATCTGTGTAACTCCAATATGCGGAGGTATTATATGTTTGTAATTTTGTCCTAGACCATTCAGTGCCGCCCCAGGTGTATATCGCCCAATAACCGTTTGCTGTTTCGTCTGCCTTGACCAGGTAGTTGATTGTTCCGGAAATATCTCCGGTGTTTATGTACGTCAACTCTGCGTAGGTATCCACCGATGCGTCCCATTCCAGACTCTGTGCTGTTGGTTCAGGATCCTTGGAATCTAAATTCGTTAAATTAATCGTTCCGGTTAATTGGTACTTGAGCAACACGCTGTTTGCATAGTCAATGATCTCTTTCATTGCAGAATACCTGTCAACATACCAACTCTGTCTAGGTCTGATGCTGTTACCATACCTTTCGTTAACCGGTAATGTAAGATCCGGAACACTGTCACCTGTAGTATTCTGGCCTATCAGAGAGTCCCACCAACGTGTTTCAATGGACGTTCCTGGTTTATAGAATTTATCGCCTTGTCTCGCCAACTTCCATACAGAGTGTGCGTCACCTTCGAAATCGTTTGTACGTATATCCATGTTCAACACAATTCTGTCAGACACTAGGTTCTTGACATTGTATAATTGGAACTTGTTGGTGTCTGTGACAGCATAGTATTTGTATCCAAATTGGAAAGGATTTGTTATTAGATTAGATACAAATGACGCTGAATTTTTCCTGTGAACATGTCTTCCGCCTGCACGGCCTTCCTCTGGTAAAGTCATCTTGTTCCTTACCCAGTAGTAGTATACTGGAACCATTGCATCCAGTCTTGAATTGTATCTCATGACTACTGTGTATTGTGAATCATCACCATTCAAGGCTATGCCTGTTATGGGCTGATCGGCATTGCCTGCCCTTGTGTTCCATTGACTTGGCAATAAGTTAGTTTCTACCCATTCGTATATGTCTATGCTTGATCCTGGAAACAGTTTGCCCCAGGTGTTGTGTTTGTATTCTTGTGTGTCTTGCTCGTACCATAGCCATCTCACAGTAGACAGGTCCCACCATATCTCGCCAACGTGTTTCTCCGCCCATGCTGTGTTGGCATCTGCCGTTGGTCCAACGTTATAGATCGCCGGATCCCACGTTGTCTTGATGTCTATCTCTCTGTCTGCCAGTCCAGGAATCCTTCCTTTCACTGGATCATACAACTCGTAGTAATCTCTAAGTTGTTTGCTACCCTTGTCGAATTCAAAAACTTTTCCTAATTTTTTAATATCAATTAACGGATCTTCTGTGGTTATATTTTTCCAAGCGTATGAATTATCCTTGGTCAAATCAAAACTTATAACTGTTCCATCATTTGATAATTTTGAACTTCCATCTGTTAGTGTGTTACCATCATCTTTAGGTGCACCTACTAAAACATTGTTATTGACCATACAAACGCCACGTCCAAAATCGTCTGTCTCCGATACGTTGTCGCCCATGAGTCTGTCGTCTATGACAAATTTTGTGTTGTACATTGTTGCTGTAAAGGCACCGCCTGATCCTGGATTTGAATCTACGACAGTAGTATCCTGTAGGTCAAATGTTGTTTCCCCAGAGTCAAATTGCATCTCCCTCGAACTTTCAAAATTTTCCGCACCAATTACTATCCTTGTACCTGCATCGTTAATGTCAATAGTAGTACCAAATCTCATGTTGGTCAAAGATCCAGGTCCACTTATCGTCTGTTGTAGAGTGTATGTGTTAGTGGAGCCGTCTGCGTTCCATTTGTAATAATAAACCGAACCAATGTCATTGTCGTTTGTACCGTCAACTCCCGGTGCACCGATTGTAAGTGTAGTTCCGTCTTTACTCATTGCCAGTGCTTCTCCAAACGCTGTGTTCAAAGAGGACCCGTCGCTTGCCACACCTGTAATTGACTGTGCGTGAGAGAATGAATTCATTGTGCTTCCGTCATTGCTCTGTGATGTTCTCACAAATATGTCTACCTTACCAGCGTTACCTGGAGCAAGAGAACTGACAGCCAGTATGTCACCGTTATCGTTAGCCACCAACCTGTGTCCGAATCTGTGTCCTGCACCACCATCTGGTGCTTCTATTGTGTAGTCCTGTGTCCAGGTGTCATAGGTCGAACCATCTGCTCCTATCCCCCAAGTGTAAAAGTAAACCCTTCCTTGATCACTGTCGTGTCCTGGAGCAGAAACAAACATGTATTTTTGTAAAGTAGACCTAACGGAATTTGCACCAGGCTCGGATACCTTGTGTGCCCAACCGAAGTTTAGTCCGTCATTGGCAGTGGATCCATCAGTTGGTGGTGTCACTGTTGACAATAATCCATACTTGAATGTTGTTGGCTCCCATATATAAACTTTCACTAACCCTGCGTTCTGCTGTCTAGTGCTTCCGTCTGATTGTATCGAATTCGTGTAAGGTGCACCAGCAACTACGAAATTTTCATCCGTGCTCATTGATAACGATTCACCAAGCCTACTTGTGTTGTCATCGTTGTCCGTCATTGTTGCAGATGTCTGCGTTTCAAATGCCGTGCCTGCTGTGTCCAACCTCCTGAATAGGAAATGCACCGTACCCTGTCCTTTGCCTGGTGCTGACACAACCACTGTCCTACCGTCGTTACGTGCCACAATCCTGTGTCCAAATTCTTGGTCTGTGGTGCTGGCGTCAGGCGAAAGTATCAACTTCTGTGTGTAAGGATCGGTCTTCTCGTAGACCCTCCATAGTCCTGAACTGTCTGCGTCAGCAAACACTTTATCGCCACTTTTTTCTATACTGGCGTTCTCGTCTCTGTACGTGTCATAACCTAACCGATCGTTTACATTGTCCATAGACGCTAATCTCACAGATACAAATTTGTAAATGTTACCATAACTGTCCGCAGTCGAACCGTCCGCCAAGGTTGGCAAGAAAGTTGTGTTTCCTGAATAGTCTATGATCACTGTTTTGTGATCTGTGATAGCGGCAACTCGATAGACCCCGTTCAGTGTGTTCTCTTCACTGTTTGATATTGCAAAATAATCTGCTTCTGTCGATACTGTGCCTGCAGACAACCCATGTGACGTAGTGAATGTAATTTCTAGTTGTGTGCTGTCATTTATCGGCGTTAAGGTTGCAATCTTGAATCCCGCATTGGTCAGTCTGAACACGTCCCAATCGTTGTTGCTTTTGTTTGCGACCCATATCATTTCATTCGCACTTATGCTGTTAATGTCTAGGTCTAAAAAGTCTGTTTGATTAAACACTGTTCTTTGTACCTGTTGTAACTGTGGATAACCAGCAGTTTTGTAAACCTGGGCCACATCTCTGCTTACACCTTCTTTGGCATAGTCTAATCTACTGAACGTGGTTGCCGGAGTGTAATCAACAGGCTTATAGTACAAGTTGGGTTTGAACACAGTTTGAGACCTTTGGTATTCAGGCAGTTCATTTGTTGTATCCAAAAGTTCTATGCTCTGTGGATTTGCTGTGATTTCGTCATCTTTCAGTGTAAGTTGAATGCTCTCTATAGAATCCGTGTTACCAAACTTTCCTGTACGTATCATCCACTCTGGATAAAATTCTAAATTGATGTCTTCGCCCTCGTACTTGGCTTTTAATATTTTGTCTATTGCATTTTGCGTTCCTTTTTCTCTGATGTACCCTTGATAAAACTTGTACTGCGATATATCGTTAACAAAAAGATTTTCTAAGTAATCCCTGCTCTGGTATCCAGTCAACCTCTGTGCTAGGCGTTGTTGCGACTCGTCAAAGTTGTTACTTTCTAAATCGTAGAAATCGTTGAACTGTGAAATCTTATAGTCAAAGTTTGGAATAAGTTGCGGAGCAGGTTTACTGTCTTTTAGTGTCCAATTTACTGCGTCAAATTTTGTGCTAGAGTTATGATTGGCTTTAGCAACATAAAATTTGCCTTGATATTCTATACTATCACCTACTTTGTAGTCTGTGTTGGCCAACCAGTACACTACCTGTGCGGCGTCAAACACAAAGCCAGGAGCATAGTAGTCACCGTTCCAGCCACCTGTCTTCCAACCTACCAGTTTTAACCTTTGCTGTCTGAATCCTGTGAAACTATCGTAAAGTATGTCAGAGAACACTGTCTTGTTGTCAAACAGCAAAACGTGTTCTTTCTGCACAGTATTCAATGCAACATGATATAAACCAACTGAACTTGATTTCAATGCCAGTTCAAATGTTTTACCAATTCTTTTTGTTGATATTTCTCTGACTTCGATTTTTCTACCACCTGAATCAAGTAATGAATAATCTCCTGCAAGGTTTCTCAACTGTCCAACTACACTATTATTTGTGTCTAATTCAAAACCGTCTGCCGCCGGAGACACTGTCACTGCAGATCCCGGTGCCCATGATTGCGTTGTCCAGAAAAGGTATTCCCTGACAGCGTTTGACCAATTCAATGTTTCTTTTAATTCATTTGAGAACTTATTGAATCGGAATCCCTGTGCTTCTAACCAGTGTCCGTAGCCATACAAGAAATCTGCCACGTCCTGTATAGTGTCAAACACATGTCCGTATGGTATAGTCTGAGTGGTTTGTTGAAAACTGCTGTATTTTTCAATTTTAATAGATCCTGCTATGCTTACCGCTGTGCTTTTTGAAGTCTTGACAGGATAGTTAAAATTAAAAAATGGTTTTTCTGTAGAATAACCTAGAATTTTGTAGCCACCTGCGAATGTCACTGTTGAACCGTCTGTGTCTGTTGTAGTATCTGTGTTCTTTTCAATAAGCACACCAGAATAATTAAAACTCTGCACTGGGTTGGAAGTCCTGAATAAAATTTTAAAGTTTTCGTCTGGTATAAATTTTGAACCTGACGTTGATCCTGGTGACACTGAATCTGCCAATATTTTGATGTTGCCCTTATCTGTGAAACCACCCAATTTGTAGGCTAGTTGCACTTTTAAATTTTTCATTTTGTCATAGTAGAATGTTTTTGGATCTAGATTTTTGAACACTAGATGGTTTACCACGTATGGTTGATAACCTGCTGTAATATATCTTGTGATAACACCTGTGTCGTTGTTTGTAACTGTCTCTAGGTGATACTTAGAAGTTGCAAGGGTTCTTCTGATTCCTGTATCAGAATATATCTCATTGCCTGCTGTATTAGTAGATCTCCTTGAAAGATCAAAATAGTTGCTAAAGAACCTTGCTGGTTTTGTAAGTGCCAATGTTTTCATTACTGCAAATGGATAATTGCTTGATCTTCTCCAGGCTGTCTCTGCTGGCGCTTGGTCTCCGAATTTCCATGAATTCTTTCTTCCCGGTACGTCATAGTTGGCTACAAGGCCTGCCGCTATGGGATCAAGTAAATTTCCTGATGAGTCAACAGGTAGATACGTTTTTATCAATGGCTTACCGTATCTTCCAGTTTCTGTGGCAATTGCGTCCCAGAGCACATCATTTGCAGATGTGTATGGTGCCGGACCGTATGTGGTTTCCCAATCTGTTGGCTTCTCCGAATGTCCGAACATTTCCCACGGTCGCACATGAGGAGCGTCTGTGTCGTAGAAGTGCTTATAAATTGCTCTCCAGTGTCCTGGAAGATTAACATCTATCAATCTGCCTTTTGATCTTGCGTAGTTGTATGTAAAGGGTGATCCTTCGACGAACTGTGTGTTGTTGATGTACTGCACATTATTTCTTCCAGCCCATTGGTAGAAGTCCGGAGCCATTACACCGTCTATCTGCTGTAGTGTGTAATCAGTAGAAGCGAATGCACTTGGCGACACATCATTGATGTCTAGTAAACTAGAGTCATATGCTGTTTTTATATTGTTGTAGATCCTTTTCTCCAGTTCTAATATTAAATCATCTCGCTCATCTCCATAACTTTTTATCAGCGAACCGTCGTGCTTCCTTATCACTTCGGTGTCCGTAATAAATGTTGTGTCTGTAAATTTCTCCGGCGTAAATTTTGGATACATTCCTAGTTTAGTAGGCGAAGGTGGCAAGTAACTTCCTGTGGTGTCAGCGTAATCTTTGATCAAAACAGTATCGCCTTCTGCAAGTGCCTTACTGATGCTGACACTATCATCTGTTGTGCTGAATGTGTAATCGGTGTCTAGCAATAGTTGTGCTCCATTAAGGTATATGTACACTGCCCTGTTACTAGGCGTGGTGATACTTTGCTGAGAATCAAGTGCATAGTCAGTCTGCGATGACCCCTGCACTGTGTAAGTCCTTGTGCTGACATTCTCCCCATGCCCTATCATGTCTTCATAATAGAACGGGAACGAACTATTTCTTCCTGGTGTAATTGCGGATATTATCTCGTCAACTCTATCAGCAGGCACTCCCTCATAGGCACTGCCTGTGGCGTGTGTTAAAAATGCGTTGTACCATTTCTCATATTCTTTACCGGCATAGTCTATTGCCGTAATGGCGTTTGACTCTTTGTCTATCAGTGAGAACACTGCAGGTAACAAAGATGCTTCGTGTTGTTGTATACTTCCGCCTTTTAATCTGGCATCTGGTTTGTCCCTTAAATTTGATGATCCTGGAATATTGCCAGTGACGTCTTGGTTCTTGTCAAGTATGTCTTTGACATGTGTCAATATCTGTCCAAATGTATATGTGCTAGATTGTTCATTCAACCCGTTGGTTGATAGATTTTCTGGCATTTCATAAATGCCTTTGTCTGCGACTTTGTCCGCACTGCTGTATGCCGCTATCCTTATACGATCATTGACTTCTAGATCTTCGTTGAACTTAACGTATTTGTTCTTAGTACCATTAACTACAGTGTAATCTGTTGTTAGGGTCTTCCTCGTACCGTTGACTACAACCGAAACTTCGACATCTGTGAGATCGCTAGACTCCTTGTAGAAGTCCAAAGGAAATAATTTTTTTTCTATGGCGTCAACTACGTATGTTCTCACCACACGCTGTTTACTGTCAGAAGTTCTTTTTGTCCATGCGGATTTACTATTGTGAGTGGTTCTGCCTGTTGTGTAATGCAGATGTGCCTCTGCTAAATTTTTCGTGATTGTTTTCTTATTACTTTTGTAAGTGAAAGTACCCGATGTGTGATCAGATTCAAATACTATGTCGCCAATATTGTTTATGGTGTTGTATTTTACTTTGATTCCAAGAACAGTATCTTTAGTAGCGGTGTCTGAAGTTGCAAAAGCAAAAACTTTGGCACCCTCGAAAGAAGAGTTTGGATACGTAGTAGCGTCATCCAGTGACGTGTGGTTGTTATCAAACATTGAAAACAATGGTTGCTGGTTTACATCGGTCTTCTGTTGAGCTTCTTCATACACTTCAGTGGTTCCGTTGTAGTAAAAAGTTTTACCCTGATTGGTTACGCCAAACTCAATGAATATGGAGTCGAGGTTGGTTGGTTCAGAATCCGTTGATGGCGTCAGTGCTATACCCAGTGTTGAGTCACCACCTGCCACAAAGTTTACATCGTATATCCTGCCTTTAACCGTAGGGTCGGTGTCAGCGGCAAACACCACTCGCATTCCATCCGCAAGTGTTATTCCATCTATGATGTAACCTGTACGCCTCACCACGTCACTGAATGCATCTGTTGTCACCGTGTCATACAACGTCACAGACCTTTTTGCAACTGTGCCGTGATTGTATAGTGCTAATCCTGAGTCAAATTCTATTATGGGTCTCTTGGCCCTGTCATCTTCGTTCAAGGTAGGAGTGAATCCGCCAACTCTTGCAGTCTCTTCTATTATTCCTTTATGAAACCACCTGTTGTACCTTGACCAGGCGTTCTGATCCCTCGAGTCCCTTTTAATTGTAATGTAATCTTTGGTATCAGGTGTGTAATATGCCAATGCATACGGTCTAGAATCATAGCCTACTGAATCGTATTTGATTGTAGATTCTGTGGCATACTTGGCCGGTGTGATGAGATCATCTACATCGGTAAGGGTAATCGCGTCTCCTACTCCCTCGACGTAGTATTCTTTTTCTTTGAAGGTAGAGTTTGACGCAAGTTTGTCTGTCGTAAACTTAATTTTCATGCCGTTGGACAAGTCCATTGTTCTGATACTGTAATTTTTCACTCCGATAATGTCGTCATCGGGATTGATGTCTGCCGTGGTTGTGACATCACGTATCTGTATTATTCCATACATGTTGACGTGATTACTGCACTGATAGTATAACGTGTCAGGTGCACCCGACGTTGGAACAGTGAATGTAACTGTGCCATAGTCTGTCCCGTTGTTGGTGACGCCAGTGTCAAAAACAGTTGACGTTGATCCGTCTTCTGAAACCTTGCTTGGATAAGGTTCTGTCATAATCCAGAAAGGATGGCCTTTGACATTTACATCAAACTTGTAGGTGTTACCTCTGTATAATTTTATTATCGGATTTCTCTCATTCTCTTTGTGCGGAAAACTGTATGCCCTTGCCGAACTGCCGTCGTCCTCTGCTATCTCAACCTTGTATTCAGCGACCACATTAGGCCCAACTGAGTCTATCTCTATAGTGCCTGGCCCTTCCGGTATCCAATAGTATTCTCTGTAATTGACCAACTTGTCATAATCAATGGCAGGATTCCAGGAGTAAACTGTTTCCTTGTTCAACTTGTCGTGGTTTGTTGTGTCACCCCCCAAGTATTTGATCTGATTTATGTAGTCGTCATATGTACCTGTGAACTTTACTTGATCCTCAGGATTGACAGAAGTGGTATCCCTGTCCGTGTATGTTACTGCTGGCTCTAGTTGGTATGCAAATCTATCTCTGTCCGTTGCAGGTATGTACCTATCATTTACACCTCTGGTGTAGGCATCTTGCCTACCTATAAAACCATCAAGTCTTTCAAGTGCACCTTTCTGGATCAATGGATCCAATGTGCTGGATAGGAAACGCTGGTTTGTGTCAGTTCTGTAGAATGCAGGCAAGTGTTGCACACTACGTCTGTACTCGTTGGTTCCTTGCTTAACTACTTCGTTGTTAGTTAACGGATTTGTAGGATTGTCTGCCATTAGTATCCTGTTCCACTACTGCCGGTGCTTGAACTTGAACCGGAACCTGTTGTAGTAGAGCCTGATACCGCTGATCCTGAAGTGGTGTTAGTGGCAGTTGATGTTGATGTCACTACAGTGCCAGACGCCGCCAATTGGTTGGCTCCTAGTGCTGTTGTAATAGACACATCATCAACGGTGGCCCCACTGATAAAAATCTCATCTGCCGCGGAATCTATCTGGAACAAAGACCCAAAACTCTGTCCTGATTGATTTGGCACAATCACAGCAGTCAGTAAGTCTGGTGCCAATTGATTATGTATGTAAGCGGCTAATTCTGTAAAGTAAAAAGTATCTCCGAAGTCCCAGTTGTCTAATGCAAAGAATTCATTTATAGCGGCAATGACTCTTGTTTTTATCACTGCGTCTGAAATGTTGGTCTTTGTATTTTTCACAACTTTGAAAGTTGCTTGTAGTTCTTCATCGGAGTTAGTGCCAAAAAGTATCTTGTATTTCACAGGATGATAGATGATCTGATCTGAAAGTGATTTCAAAGGATCTAGCACGCCCGAATAGTTAATACGTAACTGATCCGATGTTGATTCCTGAGGGAGCGATCCTCCGTCCTGTAAATAAATCCGGAAAAGGTTATCGTATGTTCTCTCCAATAGATAAACATCGACAATGTTAGAAACACTAGGATCGATCCTTGTGTCCTGTCCCGCATGGTGTTTATATTGGAAACTTATTGTACTTCTTCCACGCCTTGCCCTGTAATCTGTTGTTGTGGTAAGAGTGTTTGTTGTTGAGCTGTATTTCTTTATCACGTCCTCGTCAGCGGCATAGAAGTAGAACAACTGTTCGTCGTCGTAGGTTGCCGAGTCCAATGAGATGCTTGATTCCTTTTCAGTCACAACAAAGTTAGTGGCCGCATAGGGTCTGAATCTTTCAATGGTGTCATATGATGTGTACTTTTCAAAGAAAACAAATTTTGTAGATTCCGAAAGGGTTGGTTCTATAACAATGTCAAATATTTCTGGGTTGTCTACCACACCGTCGTCGTCACCGTCGAAGAATCCAACTTTTACCTTCCTGTTGTCCTGGAAGCCATCTGCTTCGTTTACTGTATCAACAACTTGCCACGTGATAGGATAACCTATGCTGTTTCCTGTTGACACAATGCTGTTGGTCTTCAATATTTTTACTACGTCTTTTACAGTCTTTCCTGTTGTGTAATCAAAAATCTTTTCTTCAATGTCGTAATGGAATTTATTTTGCCCTTCGGATTCAAATATGTAATCTAATTTCCTGTATTGAACTGTGTATGTGTTACCGTCATTTGTGAACTTGAACCACCAACTGTCATCTAGGTTGGTGCTCGAACTGTCACCTGTGTTGGACAGACTGAAAACACTGCTAGTACTTAGGTTAGTAGATGTAATGACTTTCCAAGTTTCGCTTGTGTTATCATATCTCAACCCGAATTCCTCATATGCTTCTATCCTGTTAAGCAGGTCTGCTTCCAATGTAGTAGAGAATAAAGTTGAGAAGTTTGGAATAATTGCATTTATTACTGATCCATTTGGTACTAAGTTGTTTAAGGTTACTGGTCCAAGACCTGATTCTAAATTACCCAATCCAGCGTTTGCACCGTCAAGTACCACTGCACCTATCTTGGCCCATAGCCTATCTTCGGCGTTGTCTGTACCTGCTGTTGCCAGTGTTCCGTTCAAGAACTCTCTTGTGTCCGGAGATGTGAATTTGATTAATGCTCCAGGCTTCGCAAACTTCATGTTAGAGGTAGCACTGTCACCTATCTTTAATGCTCCGCCTGATGTGAAGTAACCTGTGTTTGTATTAGTCGAACTAGTTGTTGAATTCCATGTCGCTGATAGTGTGCTTACATCCTTTACAGCGTATTTTAGATAGTAGAACTGTCTAGCATATGCCTCTTTAAGTTTTGCCTCAACAGACGTGTCTAGTGTTGACTGTATGTCACTCCTGTTGTTGAAATTAAACGTGAACTGCTGAACTGACTCTTCCCTGTATAAAATGCCGTCCTCTGCGAACACGCTGACGTTTGAGTATGCTCCTGTAGGATCGAGTATTTCCTTTGCTCGAGATATTCCAGACGCAGACCTGTTCACTGATCTCACTTTAACTATTTCCTGTGACGCACTCAAAGGTACCACCTGATAGTCCTCTGCGGTGATCATCCTGTTCTGTGAGTAGTATACCTGAGATGCTTTCTCTTTTATTTGTTCATTAGACTCTGTGGCCGCCGCGTTGTACACCGAGGCCTTCAGGCTGATAGTCAAAGACAAAGTCTGCTGTGCTCCGTTGGCGTCCGTATAAGGCACCGTCAACTGTACGTTCTGCATGTCAGACGGTTGAATAGCATACTTGGCGTTGTCGCTCACCCGATAATAGGTTCTGAAACTACCCAATGGTATGTTTGAGAAGTTTCCGTCGCCAAACACTAAATCTACTGCATCGTTGTTCCTGCTAACCACATTGTAGATATTTCTCTCCGTTTTTGCAAGTGAATTATAAATTGCGTTGTTGCCAGATAGGGAAGGCACTTGCGTCCATTTTTCAGACAATTGACCAAACTGGTCTAGTTTGTAAAGCCAGACATCTGTGTCGTTTATATTTGATACCCCTAAGTTTTTAATATAGTTTGTCACAGATGTTTCAACACCAAAGTCGGTGGTGTTTAGTGTTCCTTGTTTGAATAAGAAAAAGAATCCTGTGTTGTTAGAACTATCGCCTGACCCATCCGTCCTGTATGTGTATGTTAGTCCGGTGCCCGTTACTGGGTCTGCCTCGTAAATGCTGGCAGAATCATTAATGGTGCTAGGCACTATCTCAAAACTACGACTTACTCCGCCAACTGATTTCGTAAATTTGAATATCGGAAGATCAAATTGATTTGAACTTAATGTGTAGACTTCGGTATCAATTCCTGCTATCTTACCAGACTCTCTTGGATTCCCAAAAAGTTGTCCTGTTTGGTTTGCCGCGTTTAAGATTGCAGTGAACTGCTCTCTGTAGTTTGAGTTGGCACTGTCGTTCCATATTACAGTTGAATTTGCTAGATTTGTTCCGGTACTGTCTTGGACATCTTGTGTGGTAGATATTGAATCTATTTTTAATAAACCTGTAGCAGGTTTGTTTCTTGATGCATTGTAGTTGATCAACCTTGCCAAACGCAGAACTGAATTTCTTCTCTCTGCTGTTTCAAGGAAATTTTCTCTTGCATTTAGATCCACTCTGAAAGATAGTGCCTGTGAAATGTAGGCTATTAGGTCTATGAGAGCAACATACTCAGAACTCTCAACAAAGTCATTGAAGTCATCTGGATAGTTCTCCCTTAGATATGCTACCATTGTTCTTCTCAATGTCTCGAAGTCGTATGATTTGAAATCAGCCTGTTGGAAGGCCTGGTAGATCTTTCTCCAATCTTCCGCTACTAGTAATCTGTTCTGTCTATCTGTTGTGGCCATAGTATATACAACGATATTTATGTGTTAGGAAATGTGCGTACTTTAAGATAGACGCAACAGTGAGTTCTCGTCGAAATTGAATCTCAGTTTCTCAGTGATATTAAGGGGAACATAGGTTATAGTGGCCTGTATGGCTATGCCCTTGTCCGCTTCAGTGACCAATATATCCTGCGTGGAAAGCCTTGGATCAGCGTTGAGATTGGCGGTTATGTCCTCAACAATGGCATCTTTCAACCGGTCTGTGAACGGTTCAAATATTGCATCGTATATTATAGTACCAAACTCCGGGTTCTCAACCCTCTCGCCCTTACGTATGCTTAACCTGTTTATAAGATCCTGCTTGGCAACCTCGAAGTCGTACAGTTTGAAGTTCTGCTGATCCGCACGTGAACTGAAACCTTTGAAGGTGACCGAATTGCCTGAACCTTGTGAACTTGAACCTGAACCTGAATCTCCGTATGCCATATGCTATATTTACTCTCCTTATGCTTTATTATTGTCCTGTTGTTGGATCAAAAGTATCTCGATCTCCTGGGTTCGAAGCCTCACCATAAAAGAATGTTTTCACTCTTTTGAAAACGTTGTTTACAAACGCCTGACCACTTGTGCTACCTATAAAACCCTTAACGAAGTTTATGGCCGATCCCTGCGGGTCGTTAAACAATTTTTGTAAATCATTTGCCTTGCTAACCAGAGTGTTCAACTGGCTTACAGGTAGTTTAATTTTGTCATTAGATTTTACAACCTTGTTCAGTTTGTCTGCCACTGCTTTTATGCTAGGTTGTTTCAACAATTCTGATTTGATAAGTTTTAGTTCTGTAGCGGATAATTCCGGACTAGATTTTTTAATTTCTTCCATGACTTCGTTAATATATTTCTTAGTCCTTGCAGTACTGCTCTGTCTATCATATGGCTCGTGGGTAACGAAATCTGTTACAGTTGTCCTATTGTCAATCTTGTTAGGTTCGCCTTTCTTTAGAGCGTTGTCGTCATCGATGTCTATCAATCCCGCAGTGACTTTAATGCCTAAAGCGTCTGGATTTAACCAACTTGGTCCCCATACTTTATTAGCACGGATCGAATTTAAATGCACTTGTGAGCCTGCTAGGTCAATCCTGCCACCTGCCCCATGCAGTTGTATACCGTCTGAGAATGATGTGATCCCATCCTTGGCATAGGATCGTACACTTCCGGACTGTGAACTGTTAAACAAACCTTTTTCGCCCATTGCAAAAAGATACCCTTCCGCATTCAAGGCAACGTTGGTTTCAGAAGTGAAATTGATCTGTCCCTTGGCATGGAAGTTGATGTTCATGTCTGAGTGCAAGTTGAAGTCTCTGTTTGATCTTAGATTTATCCCACCGTCGGAGTACACACTCACTGTGCCGTCTCGGTCCATTTCTATGAACGCCTTGCCCGACCCGTTTGCCAGATACACAACACCATCTGTGTCATGCATCAACAGTTGATGTCCCGATGCCGTCCTTAATCTCGTAAGTTGGTTTGTGCCATCTTCCGCACCGTCGTCCATAACGAATGTGTGTCCTGTCTTCCTTGTGACGTAATCTTGTAATTCTGTATCCTTTGTACCAACTTTTACTTTTGTTGTTGTTTCGTCTTTCCTACCCGGTGTGCTGATGCCAAACACCTGGCTAGGTGTTTCCCTACGTGCCGAACTAGAAGTGTTACCCCTTATGTCGTCCGCACTTAGACCTTGCTTCAACAAGGTTTCAGCGAATGGGTGTATGGGCCTTTTTAGACTGTTGAATTGTTGCGGACCTACTTCTGTGTTGGTCCTGTTGACTTCACCTGATGGTACATTAATTGAACCGTATTTTGACTTTTTATCATCTTGGTTTCCTGCATCCGGTCCCTCGAACGTGCCGTCTAGAGCATCGTGCGTCAGTGTGCTTGACGATATGCCTGGTGTCATTTGATTGGTCATAGGTTCTGGCACACAACCTATCCAGAACGCTTGATCCATCTTGCCTTCCGCAAATATTACCAACACCCTCGTGCCTATGTCGGGTGGTACTGCCCAGAAACCATAACTGTGTTGACTATCTTTGTAGTCTACTGATCCTGCTATGCTGTGTCTCACATCTTTAGTCCCATAGAAAGGAGACAGATATTCGCACGTGATCAGGTTACTGCTAATCGGGTCTAGTGTCTTGCTGAGGCTGGGTATGTTCACTTGCAGTCTGCCGGACCTCAACTGGTCAATGTTGTTCTTTACAACGCCTATGTATGGACCGGCGTTTTCTCCTGACCAAGAGGTGTCATTACCTGGTGCTATTGATGTTGATGCATGTCCTTTTAAATATTTACTACCTGCCATTATGCCATCCCGTCATTTTCCCTGATTTTCCAAATGTTCTCATTCTCTTTTGCCATCTGATTTGGGTTCTTAACATTAGTTACCACACCGTTTCTCTTGGTGATTTTTTGATTGCTCGTGCTGGTAACTTTGCTGTCCTGGTTGTTGAAACGCACCATGGTCAACATTTGTGTGAACTGGCCATCCGTGAAACTGTGTTGAACCTGTGTGACTTTGTAAAGGCCTGAGAACACTGCCTGCTGTGCATTTGACATCTCATACACACCCGTCTTGTCGTTAAAGTCCTGTGGCACCTTGAATGTGAGGTTAGTGATGGGCTCTGCCACGTCGTAGTTGAAGCACTTCAAATTAGGATTCCATATGTTGTCCTTTACGCCGCCCCTGAAGAAGTCTATGTTGTTGTCCTGGGAACTGCCGTTGGAGTTGACAGGCGTAGCCGGTATAAACTGGCTCTGTCCCATCCAAGCGGGGTCACCCAATATGGTCATGTTTACCACCACCATGTCCGCCTGTGGATTTGTGATTGCATCGAAGAACTGGTCGATCCTGGCGTTACCCTTGGCTATCCTGTTAGCGTTGGAAGTTTTGTACAGAGACGTCTCGCTCTTGAGTGGCAGGTACTGATCACTTCTCCATTTTTCCCTGTTGGTTGGTGTGCCCGTCTCCTCTGTCTTTTCTTTATTGGTATGTGTGAATGTTCTATTGTCGTTGGCTTCTACATCTTTCAATCGAGATTGGTAGTAGGCCACCTTGTAGTTGATGTCTAGGTTCTGTATGTCCAAGTTGTCTCCGGTGAATATGTAGTTGTAGGCCTTGGCCACGTATCCTTGGTAGTTCTTGTCTTGGTGTATGCCCGCCGTGGCCAGGTTGTAGGCACTGATGTAAAACGGTTCCACCACTATCTTTATTATCTTGGCGTTGGTCTGTCTTATCTCGTCAAACTGCACCTGAGGCTCTATTGATGTACGTATCCTGAAATACTTGAAATATGTGGATATAGCATTGTTTGGATCAAACACTGTCGTTGCAGGTATGCTAACTGCTTTACTCCAGTCTTCAAAACTCCTAGCACCAAAATCCGGATGGGTCTTCATTAGTTCTTCCAACAGTTTCAAAAGACTAGTAGATGGATTGAACTTGATGAATTCCATTGTGAACTCTTCCTCCCCGGGGGCAAAGTTAACATTTTGTTGCGTCATTCCTGCCTGCCCCAGCAGATCATATGGAAGTTGTGCTTCAGGATTTAGTTCCTTGCTGATCGATATGTCATACCTGTCTGGGAACTGGTTGAATCCTTTGACCTGTTCGTCTATGTTTTGTTCATTCAATGTCCGTTGTAAATCTTTCACCGCGTCTTTGAATGACTGTGTCGTTGATTTTAAACTACCGCTGGTCCTCGGATACATGAAGTTGTTGGTCAGGGCGAATTCGTTGTAGGGAATGGCTTTTATGTTGTAGTAGGATCCTCCTTGGTTCACGTCTATGTCCATGGTGATCAATTTAATGGGAATAACCCTTTTTACAAAATCCGTTTTCTCTTTTATTTCTTGGCCGCTTTCGTTGAATCCTTTGAACTCAACTGTGAGCATGTAGGGTGCGTCCAGGTGATCCAGGAAGCCGTTGTTGGCCGCGGCCGCTTTGATTTTCTCCAGCAGTGTTATTCCTGACGGTTCCACCAACTCCATCATGATGTTGGTCACACTGGTCAGACGCCTTTTATCGTTCAGTCCCGGTATGGATGTCATTTCAACGTTCTTAAAATACAGATCGTTGTTCTTGTAGAATTCCGTAGTGCTCCTGTTGAGGGCGTCTCGCAACGCGGCACTCTTCCTGATGGTCTCCTTGGTGTCTTCCGTGAATCTCTCACGTTCACCGGGTGGCCTGTTGTTACTGTTGGAGGCGGCTCCTATGCCACCACTCCTTGCTATGATGTCATGTGGTGCACTCGTGAAGAACAATTTCGGATTACGTATCTCTCTGGTGCTCAACGCAGACAGCGTGAATATGGTGTTGTAAGATGCGAACTTGTGCAACACGTTGGGATCCGGTTGTAGGGGAAGTTCTTTTATGCTCGCCTTCCTGGCGTAAGCGGCTGATTCGTCAAAGTTCCTGTATTTGTTGGCCTTAGACTTCGCATTTTTTATAAACCCAAAATCAGGACCATTATATTTGCCTACCATGGATTAGATCCCCAGGTCTTTGAGAAGATTTTCCTTCTTGGGCAACTGTATGGTCACGCCGGGTTTGAAATCGTAGATGGGATCTTCCAATTGGTCTGCGTTACGCTGTGCGAACACCCACCACAATCTTGGCGAGCCGTACAAGTCATAGGCCAACAGGTCAGGCCTGTAGGCGTAAGTCCTTTCGATTGTGTAACTTTGATCATCATCTTCCGCTGTCAACGTTCTGGGATTCAGGACGTCAAGATAGTCTGCTTGTTCTGCCGTTTCAAAATATGGAGATGTGTTTGAATATTTTTGGGACATTAGATGAATCCTACCTCGTTGGTTCCTTTACCGTTAAGTTCACCATTGACAAATTTTTTCATTGAAAACTTTTTGACAGACTCCCTGCTGTAGATCGGTGTGACTAACACAGATATGTTTGACAGGGTGGGTGCCCATGTCTGATCTGTATCCAACTCAGGCAATCCCAAACGTTCTCTTGTCCTGGAAGTTGAGTAGCCGTCTGGATTTTGTTTTGTTGAGATGTAGTCAATGCCCGGTCTTAATTCCACGTTGAACGTGTTTATGACCACCGGCACCTTATTGAACATGTGATCTCCATAACCAAACATGTGCATGATCGGTGGTGGATTACCTTTCAACCCATCAAGCCCTTGGTCACTACCAAAGAACATTTTTGTTGCTGTCCTTAGGAAATTTACCGTGGCCACCCAGTGCTTGGCATCATCACTATTCTGCACAGGGAATTCTCCAATTATGTTCAGTGAGTCTACCTGTGAATTCTGATATGCCTGGTGTGGGTAATTACTGTGCACCTGATCCATGGCATTGTAATTTGCAGAATGCTGTATCACCACAGCCGGTGTAAGAGGCCAAAACATACCATTCGACGGTGCCAACGGTTTCATTATGGGGTTATTCTCAAAATCAAAAAACTTGGTAAGTGGTCCATCTGGTACCTCTAACCGCACACGCCAATCTGCTGTGTCCTTACGTCCAGACCACTTGGCTCTTGCGTTCACAACTCTACTGTCAGTTGAGATTCCAGCACCCGTAAGCCTGCCCAGGGTCCTGTTGAATATGCCTTGTCCTACTGACTTAACTATCCTGCCAAATTCGTTTGCCATTATAATGGTTGCTTTCCTTTGTAAAATTTTGTATACTTTAACTATATTTATAGGCACAATAATAGGCGCATTTAATTCCCATACGGCACAATTCAACAGACCTGTTTGTGGTCATTTTACATTAATAATACTGGAGAGTTATGAAAAGAGTAAAATACCTAAACAACCGAGATCTGTTGGCACAGATACACGCCAGCAAAAACACCTACTGTTCGTACGTCACACCCGAGGACGCACGGTATGACCTAATAGTGCCCACACTGAAGAAAGTCAACGCAAGTGCGGTGGCACAGGCACGTAAGGCCAAGGCCAAGAGACTGACCCAGGAAGCATGGGAACAGGCCAAAGAAGCAGGACTGAAGAAAATTAAATTAGCGGACTACACAGTTTCTCCGAGAAAAATAGAGAAGACAGATCTTGTGTTCAGAGTGATGATGTTTGACCACGTGCCAATGGATAATGAAAGAAAGAAGAATCCAAAGACCACAGCGGATCATCACAGCAAAGTTAACTTCCCTCCTTTCCAACACTACAAGTTTGATAAAAAAGACAAACTGATATGTGTAGGCAAATCACACTGGGTTGGTGGCATGAGTAACGGACACTTCTCAGTGGACCATGGAAAGATGACCAACCAACTGGCCATGATGTACATGAAGTTGTGTGAGAGATACGGCACAAGGGCCAACTGGAGAGGTTACACATACAATGATGAAATGCAATCGCAGGCACTGATGCAACTGTCACAGATAGGTCTGCAGTTCGATGAATCAAAATCGGACAACCCTTTTGCATACTACACAGCGGCAATAACAAACAGTTTCACAAGAATATTGAATATCGAAAAGAAAAATCAATCCATAAGAGATGATCTGTTAGAATTCAACGGCATGATGCCAAGTTTCACAAGACAGAACGAGAATGAAACAGCAGGTCCGTCCTATCAAAAAAGAATGAAGACGGCACATGGCGATGTACATCAGGTCAACAAGACCACATTGGCTAAATTGAACAAGACACTCAAGAAGAAGGGTAAACTTAATTCTGAAGATTTCGATGAAGTAAAATTCAAGAACAAGATCGACATGACCAATCACAAACCAATTGTAAAAAAGAAATGGTAAAATACTAAGATGTTTTTCAAGAAAGTTGCATGTTTCACGGACATACACTTCGGCCTCAAAGGCAACAGCCGTATCCACAACGACGACTGTGAAGACTTTGTCCAATGGTTCATACAGCAGGCCAAACTACACGGATGTGAAACTTGTATATTCCTGGGCGACTGGCATCATCACAGATCTGCCACAAACGTGTCCACAATGAATTACACTGTGTCGAACATGGAACGTCTCGGACAGGCATTTGAGAAGGTCTACGTGATAATGGGCAATCACGATCTATATTACAGAGATAAAAGAGAAATCAATTCTATGGAGTACATCAGAAATATTCCAAACATACACATAGTGAATGAATGGCTAGTAGAGGACGATGTCGCAATCATCCCGTGGGTAGTGGGAGACGAATGGAAAAAAATTGAAAAAATGAAACAGAAGTACGTGTTTGGACATTTTGAACTACCGTACTTCAAAATGAACGCAATGGTAGAAATGCCGGATGTTGGTGGAATACAAACAGATCATTTCGCAGGTTGTGAGAAAGTATTCTCAGGACACTTTCATAAAAGACAGATAATGAAAAATGTGACTTACATGGGTAACGCATTTCCACACAACTATGCAGACGCATGGGATGACGATAGGGGCATGATGATCATTGATTATGGAAAGGAACCTAAATATATTAACTGGCCCGAGATGCCAAGATATATCACAATAAAAGTGTCTGAATTACTAGAAGACCCAGACAAGTATCTAAAACCAAAGATGTACGTGAGGGTGACCTTAGACATAAAAATCAGTTACGAGGAGGCAAACTTCGTAAGAGAAACATTCATAGACAAATACCAATTAAGAGAACTACAACTAATACCAGAACAGGTGGACAACGCACAGCAACCGCTAGTAGAAGTGCAGAAGTTTGACAGCGTTGATCAAATCGTTATCAAACAATTACAAGGTGTAGACTCAGAAGTCTATGACAAGAACGTATTAACAGCAATTTACAACGATCTAGATGTCACAAATTAGTAAAAAGAAATTGATTAAAGTTTTAAAGGGCGACCTTGAAGAAACTGCAACCAAACAATCACTTTTGGATCAACTTGCAAAACCTGTAACACAGGAAGAGTGGTTAAGAGGATACAAAGAATGGAAGAAAAAACAACTTGCTAACAATTAAAGAACTAACAGTAAAAAACTTCATGAGTGTGGGCAACCAGGCCCAGGCCATAGACTTCTCTAACAAGAGCCTAGTTTTGGTTATCGGTGAGAACATGGATCTAGGTGGTGACGATGCTGGTGCCAGAAACGGTACGGGTAAGACCACAATCATTAATGCACTGTCTTATGTTTTCTTTGGCGAAGCACTAACAAATATCAGAAGAGACAATCTTGTAAACAAAACCAATGAGAAAGGCATGCTAGTTGGTGTTAAGTTTGTAAAAAATGGCATTACCTACACCATTGAAAGAGGTAGGAAGCCACAGATATTTAGATTCTATGCAAACGACATAGAACAAAAAACAGAAAACAACGAAGCACAAGGTGAGAACAGGGAAACCCAAGTTGAAATAAACAAATTAATGGGCATGACACATTCTATGTTTAAGAATATTATTGCACTGAACACATACACACAACCTTTCTTGTCGACCAAACAAGCAGAACAAAGAGAGATAATTGAGCAGTTGCTTGGAATAACCTTGCTGTCACAAAAAGCAGACTTGCTTAAAGAGAAGCAGAAGGCGACCAAACAGATGCTTACTGAAGAAAAATTAAAAATAGATACTAGAGTTGTATCAAACGAAAAAATACAGGAGTCCATAGAGAGTTTGCAGATAAGATCAAACGCATGGGCAAAACAAAAACAAGACGACATAAAAAGTTTCAAAGAAGCAATAGCAGAACTTGAGAAGGTGGACAGTGAAATAGAGATAGCCAAACACAAAAAGTTACAAAAACACAACGAAATGCAGACTGCATTGAGAAGCCTCGAAAAAGAGAAAGCGTACCATGAGGATTCACTGACAAAAGCAGAAAGCACAGTGGTCAAAACAGAAAACGATCTCGAATACTCTGCACAGCAGAAATGCCCCACATGTGAACAAGAACTTCATGATGACAAACACGAACACCTGGTCGGAAAACTAAAAACACAACTAACAGAATCAACGGACTACGTTACAAAATTAAAAACAGACCTTGCAAAAATACAAGAGGGCATAGACGAAGTGGGAGATCTCGGACAGGTACCGGACACATATTATGATACCATAGATGAGGCATACAACCACAAAGGGTCTCTTCAGGATCTCAAGAGACAGTTGGAACAAACAGAGAAAAAAGATGACACCTACGCCGAGCAGATAGCGGAGATGAAAAAGTCCGCAATACAGGAAATAGATTACGAGAAGGCAAACGAATTGGAAGATCTACACAGACACCAGGACTTCTTATACAAGTTGTTGACCGCGAAAGATTCATTCATAAGAACAAGGATCATAGAACAAAATTTGACCTACTTGAATCAGCGTCTCGCATACTTCTTGGGCAAAGTGAAACTGCCGCACACAGTGACTTTCCAATCGGATCTCACAGTGCGTATCGAGGAACTGGGCAGGGAACTGGACTTTGATAACCTGAGTAGAGGTGAGAGAAATAGATTAATATTGAGTTTGAGTTGGGCATTCAGAGATGTGTGGGAAAGCCTTTATCAACAGATCAACTTGCTGTTCATCGACGAACTTGTAGATGCAGGCATGGATATATCGGGTGTTGAGAGTTCCATGGCCGTGCTGAAAGACATGAGCAGAACACAAAAGAAAAACATATTCCTAATATCTCACAAAGATGAATTGGTAAGCAGAGTAAACTCTGTATTGAAAGTAGTTAAAGAGAATGGTTTTACCAACTATGCCAATGACGTTGACATAATTGTTTAATTTTTATGTTGACAAAACCACTTCTTACGTGCTTTAATTACACTGACGTTAATTAATGTTAATCGTACGATAATAAAGGAAGGATGTAAATTATGTCAAATGAAACACATGACGCTATAATGACAGCAATTCAAACTTACTCAGAAGAGAATGGGAAGTTTGTTGATAAGGGTGTAAAAGCCTCTGCAACAAGAGCCAGAAAGGCCCTAGCAGAATTATCTAAACTGATCAAAGCAAGAAGAAAAGAGATTCAAGAAGTTAAGAACGCGGCGAAGACTGCGGCGTAATCGATTAATTGAATTGCAATTTAATTAAACCCTCGGCTTTTACGAGTCGGGGGTTTTTTATGACTTGAGGATTCCCTTGCCATGCACTCGCACTCGTATGTGGCCGTTGTAGTAATCGTTCGATTCTAAAACCTTACGTGCGAACTGTTCACGTGCCTCCACATAAGATAGTTCCGCCTTGGACTTGCAGTAGAAAAGTATCTCCCTAGTGAACTTATCCTTACCAAGTTTGTTAACGTCGATTGTTAGATCATCGCTCGATCCATAGTAATCCTGCCAGTCTGACTCCACTTTGTACCTACGCTTGTTCTTTCTACCTTTCAATGGCGGGCGACTCCTTTTGAATCTTGCAAGTTTCTTTCCAATGTACATCCTACCGTTGGTTGTATTTGTTATTAGATAAACAAATCCTACCACCTCTTCGGGGAGTTCTGTAATGGGTTGGTTTTCGTATGTCCAGTGCATCTTAAAAATTACACTTCGAGTATACATCTTCTACTACTCTATCAATGCCCTTGCCTTTGCATATTTGATCAAATATGTCATACCAATTTTTGTAGTAGTGCAATTTACGTTCATTCCAGAACACCCTATAATTGCTGTCTGCGGAGTCTGTTAACTTTTCTTTAGCTCGTGAATCTTCTTTAATGTGTTGCATGAATGTTACCAGTCTGTCTACTTTTTCTGTTAGGGAAATTTCGTCGTTGTGCCAGTGTCTGTAGAAATCGTTGTCATAGAATCTATAACCGTATCTATTTAAGTTATCGTGCATAGCCTTCGAACCTAAAAATACAACAGGTACACGGAATGCCATAGGCCTAAAAATTTTTTCAGTGAAATGATATGCACCTGTGTTTTTTGTTTCTAGAACCACTTCACAAAACGATTTCTCATAAAAAGAAAAATTAGGTAGGCCATGGCCAAAACTGGTCAATGACGGTATTGCATCCATGTTATCAGGATATTTCTCCTTTACAAATTCAACGAGGCCTTCTTGTAGTTTGAAGAGATCTACAGATGATTCCTTATCTTTTCTGACAACGGAGGGAGATATAACATCTTGTCCAATTTGCGATGCAGTTATACCTTGCATTACTGTTTTCCTAAATTGATCTTTTTCGACTACTTGCATTAAGAAAGTTTTTTCAGGATTCCTCCTTGCCTGCAATCTAGTCGACAGTAACAGAGTGAAGTGATGACTGATGCCGTGCTCCTGTAATTCGAAATGATGTGTATTGATGTTCTCGTATTTTTTGGCATAATATCCTTGTGCGAGAACATGTATGTCTAAATCTGTAGAAAGGCTATCGAGTTCATCTAAAACTTTGTCATTAAAAATAAAAACATGGGCATTGAATATGACCAGGGTGTTGATGTGCTTTTCCTTGAGGGCATTTACTAGTAGTTCTTTGTGTTTTAAATATTCATCCTCGTATACCACTAGGCAATCAACTGTACCTTTTGCACCTATATCACCTACCCCAATGGTGTCTAGTCTTCTAAGTCCGCCAAAGCCAACTAGTAACCTGTTGCACCATTCTGGTAAAGGCAGACAACTGATAT